>Ga0115556_1000170_pt1 | contig 42083 bp, 49 predicted proteins | sample COGITO_mtgs_1104_5_FD_87282 | JGI IMG/M metagenome (GOLD analysis project Ga0115556, IMG submission 87282) | Pelagic marine microbial communities from North Sea - COGITO_mtgs_110414 | ecosystem: Environmental > Aquatic > Marine > Epipelagic | place: Germany:Helgoland, sampling site Kabeltonne... | reverse complement strand
GAAAGAGCTGAATACGAGCTGAGGTATGCAAGTGAAGCTGATCGAAAAATCGAGATGGAAAAGAGAGCGATCGCCGAGGCAAAGCAGAAGGCAGGACTGAAGATGATCCAGAAGATGATGCACAGTTGTCTCGCTAATACAATTCATAGCTGGATCGCTTACGTTAGAATTGCCAAGAACGAAAGAGCAGTTGTTGCTAGGTTTGTGAAGAGAATGAAATACCGTTTAGCATCTATGTGCATTGCCACTTGGAGCGACTTTTGTGGGCAACGCAAGTTTCTTCGTCGATTCGTCAAGAAGCTTCTCGCCGGCAAAGAGAGCAAATCAATGTTGGGTGCTTTAACAACCTGGAGGGCTAATGTGAAAGATGGAATTCGACAAGAAATTGTGCTTGAAAAGTTTGCCCGCAGAATACGGTACGGTACGATAGCGAAATGCCACAGCCGTTGGCTGGAATATGTTGACCAACGAGTCCGAATGCGTAGGTTAGTAAGGACTTGTCTCGGTGGGAAACGTTCGATGATGATGAACGCTGCTTTCAAAAGGTGGTATAAGAACGGAATTAATTCAATCGTTGGCGATATGAAGGACTACATAGAAAACTGCCACGATGTTGAGCTTCGTGCGGAGAACACAGAGCTGAAGAAAAGAATAACAGAGCTTGAGGAGTCTTCTACTGCAATCCACAAGCTCACAAGTATGCTCATCAGCGAGAGCGAGGAGATAAACAAATCTTTCTTGGTAGATGAAAACAGTGGCGATGTGAGCAACTCTCTTACTTTAACTTCAGAAGAATCAGTCAAGGCATCCCCCATCGTGCAATTCAGCAGAGACCACCATATAGTTGATAGCGGTGTCACGACTCCTGCGTTCAACTCTTTCGGTACGCCAATTAATAAACGTTACAACAAAACACCCCCGAGCATCTTACACCTGCGGAGTCCATTTAAGAGTCCGAAATTGAAGTGGCCTGAGGCTCTTGGGGTCAAAATAGAGGACAGGAAAGAGGAAAGGGAGAGAATTCGTGCCGAGGCAAGGGAAGCCGAAGCAAGGAGATCATGGGAAGAATAATACAAAACAACGATGACCGACGGCGAAGGAATACATCTGAACTATTTTTGTAACAGTTATGTACTAAGCAGCGAAGAAAGCCCTGCGTGGTTGTTATACGGCTACATTGCTATCTTTTTATTTTTGTCAAGTTCGCTTTAAGCCTCGAAATATTCCATTCGAGTGGTCTTGCTCCTTTTACTATTTTTTTGACTCATCTCTCGTTCCAAAAACATTATTAAGTTGCTGCGTGACCCTGATAAAGGTGGTTCTTTTTGAAAGCTCCTTGATACTGGCTGCCCCGACGTAAGTGCAGCTGCTCCGAATCCCGCCTAAAATGTCCATTACAGTAGCGTCCACTGGCCCCCTGCACGGAACAGACACAGTTTTTCCTTCGCTAGAACGATAATTCGCCACACCCCCGCTATGTTTGTTCATCGCAGTTGAGCTACTCATACCATAGAACTTCTTGACCTTCTCTCCGCTTTCCAGAACAACTACTTCTCCCCCGCTCTCCTCATGCCCAGCGAACATTCCGCCGGCCATGACAAAGTCTGCACCTGCGCCAAAGGCCTTAGAGTAATCGCCGGGGCAGGTGCAGCCTCCATCTGAGACGACGTGACCGTTAAGTCCATGTGCCGCATCTGCACATTCAATGACTGCGGATAGTTGAGGATACCCAACTCCGGTCTGTTTGCGAGTAGTGCAGACAGAGCCTGGCCCAATGCCCACCTTTATGATGTCTGCACCAGTGAGCAACAGCTCCTCTGTCATCTCTCCAGTAACCACATTTCCTGCCATGATGATTTTGTTTGGGTGGGCCTCACGAACAAGTCGAACAGTATTGACAAAAGTCTCGCTATAACCATTCGCAACATCCAGACAGATCATGTTGACCGTGGGGCTCTTGTCAATTATTTCTGCAACCTTCCCCCTGTCAGCTTCACTAGATCCGCAGGATGCCGCAACGAACATATGATCTTCGACGGGGATCGTGGACAGGTTCTCAGCCCACTCCTCCGCACCATAGTGCTTGTGTAGGCAAGTCAGGAGCTTGTGCTTGCTCACTGCCCTCGCCATATCCCAAGTTCCTGTTGTATCCATATTTGCAATGGCAATTGGCACACCTTCATAAGTTACAGACGGCGGTGGATGCTTAAATGCGTAAGAGCGGGTAACACTCACTTGCTGACGAGGATCAGGTCAGTAAGTAAGGATCAGGTTAGTAAGTAAGGATCAAGTAAGTAAGAAAAACATGGAAAGTACTTGTACTAGCTTGGTTGCATTACCAAACGCGGCAGGAGACTTACCGAGCGAGAGGAAAGCGTGCTGCGCTTCGGGCGGATTAAAACATCCTTGAAATCGAGCTTAACGTCGTATTCGATGCGCATTCTGGGTAGAAATACTGTATTTTCCAGGGGGGATCATCAGGAAATTTTGGTTTTTCTCCATATCTGATATCTGTCCTGTTTGGCTTTTATTCGTTCATTTTCTCTCTGTGCACACAGGAAATGTAAGGGTCAGGCATATCATCACATAGAGCGTTTCACAGGCCCCTGAATAATTATCTGGAGTCGTCCCCAACCCCTTCTGTCGTTTTGCATTTCCCTCAACGTCAACCCTACCTCATCTAGCAATTTCAGTACATCTCGACATCTCAGTGACAAACCAACCAGCGTAATTATGAGCCAAACATTTCTCTCTGCAAGTTATCATAATCTTTGTCTCCTCCTTTCGAAAAACGCCCCTACACACTCGAAGACAAAGTATTACCGTCTGCTGGTGATTTTTTTGAAGGCTTTAAAAGGAGTTACAGAAGAAATGATTCCAGCCATTACCGCGACCATAAAGAGACCCCTGGCTTCGTCATCCCCTCCCTTTGATTCTCTCAATACAATTATTGTCTCTCTTCACCACACAATCCCAAAGACTCTTTCCCTCGTTTTACGAGTCTCAAAGGCCCTCCAGAGCGAGATCAAGAGGGGTTTTTACCTTCCCTTCACTGTCTTTGCTATGTCAGAGGTTGCTAGAATTAAAGTCTTGGTCGAAAGGGTTGAGAGGGACGGGAGAGGGGAGCTGAAAAGATGGAGTGAAATTATTCCAAGCTCTAGAATTGATGAGGCGGATATAACGCTGAGCCAAACTGGGAGGGAGGAATTTTTGAGGTGGTGTAATGAGGAACGGAAGAAGATTGAATTCGTTGCAGTGCCAGTAGGCGTTTTTGTGGAAAAGGGGGGAGACATCGGCGAGGTCGTCGGGGAGAGGACAGGACACGTAATTGGGGAGGACATAGGCGAAGAAGTTATAGATGTTGGTGCACCAGAGCATGGGTCGAATGTGCCCTTGGAGGCAGCAAGAGCAACAAAAGGTTTAATTGAAAATGAGGACGACATTGGAGACGCGATTGGCGATGAAATTCCTGCTCAATCGTCTATTTTTACCAGCGCCAGTAAGAAGAGAAAACCAAAAAAAGTGCGAAAGGAGACGAGAACGACAAACACACCCAAACAGCCGACCAAGGTGAAGAGAAAAGGCAGAAAGAAACCCTCCGCATGTAACGAGATTGATGATATTTTCGGCTTCTAGACGGCTTATAATAAATGAAATGTAGAATGGTTCTTCTCGAAACTACAAAAAAATAACTTCCTCTCTTTCCCTATCAGTTCATTAGCTTGTCTCCTTTTCTGTTGTCAGATGTCTAAAGGATATTAAACTAGCAAACCTCAACCTCGGCCAAGCTGAACGTCAAGTTTTCTACGTGATCAGCACTCTTCTCCCTTCGCCTCTGTGCTTCCTCCACCTTTTTTATGACCTCAATTTTGCTGACACCCTCCTTGAGCACTCCAACGAGGAACCCGCCATTCCCCGCCCCCATTAGGTTCACCCCGTAGCAGTAGCTCTGGTCAAGTGTATCTATAACAAACCCGATATCATCCGGAAGAAATCCTTTCCCCTGCAGCCGCACGCAGCAATTCTTGTACGTCCGGAGCTCCCCTCCAATCGCCCGGAGTGCATTTTCTCTCTCAACCGAGCCCTCACTCGAATCTGAGCTCTGTTCCAACCTGACGAAAGCGTTGTACATTCTCTCTGCGTTCTCCATCAGCTCGTTGATGATTCCTACTGCAACACCGCTGTAGCAATAGCTGTCAACAATGTTGACCAGGACCCTCTTGGCGAGGCGCTTTCTGCTAGTGTTAATGCAGACGAGACGGCTGTTGAAAAAGGCAAGCGTCTTAGGGTCCAGAACTACCTTTTTGAGTAGAAAGTTCCCCGTTAGGGCACACCTGGTAACATGCTTAATGCCCCAGCACCCACCACCGATTTGGTCCTGCCAACCCCCACCGGTACCCATGATCTGCTCGACACCCAATACTAGATCCATCTCCTGGTCAAATGTTAGACGGCGCCTGCAGTACCCATTGATCGCGCGCAGGCAGGCCAGTGCTAAGATGGACGAGCCGCCGAGGCCAGAGCCGTGAGGAAGCAAGGACTTTATTGTTAAGGTGAAGGAGGGGAGCGGGACGCTTGACAGGGACGTACGAGTATCAGACTCCAAACCGAGGCGATGGCGGTAGTTGGAGTCAAAGAGCATGATAACCACGGATGCGAATATGCTGTAAGGGTTATCGTGGTTGATGAGTTTGAGTTTACTTGCCTCGCTATTGCCATTGTGGTCGTCGTAGTACTCATTTCTGGTCGGCCCGAATTCAACCCCGGCGTCCACTAAGACACAATCATAGAGCTCGTCCCACGTTTTAAAAGTGCACTGGACTCCCATGTCGGCAGAGACGAAAGTCAGCCCACCGTCGTTAGCTGGGGAGGCGCATCTCGACTGGCAGGGTATGTCACCGTCCACCTTAATCGCCATATTTAGAACACCACCAGGTTTCACCACAGCCATAGGGCAGCAGTCACTCCAACCCCCGCTGAGAATCAGTCGGGCCGGTAGTTTGACCTCGAAATCCCGCTTATCGGTGGCGCTTTTATCTCTTTCCAAGTTATCCCTACCGCAAAAAGGCGTGGGCGCTACGCAGCGGTTCAGGACCCACTTGACAAGTCCACTTCCCCGAAGGGGACTGTGCCGAGCACCAATGCGAGAGGCAGACTTGTTTTTTAAAGCTTGCTGAATGCTTGTGTAACGCAGCGGCTGTCCGGCGGCGGCCAAATAATTGGCACTAAGGCGTTTGTTTCCCTTAACCTGCCACAACTGCGAGAGCGCAAATGCGACGCTACTCTCCGGATCATTGTAAACCCCCCAAATGGGCTTATTGAAGAGGCTATCGGAGATAGGACCTCCGCTATCTGAAGGCGCTAAGTTGACGAAGTGATTCATGAATGCGGTACCAAAGGCGCTACTCTGAACCCCTAGATCCCCTCTGCCGTAGCTATCGTTGATCGTGACCTGCTTCGCACTCTTATCGTCTGCACCGGTCGCCCAAGGTTTGCCGCCATTCGACTTTGTCTTTCTTCGCACCTCGTCATCATCGGCTATGTCCATTTCTCCAAACCACCAACCATTAAAGTATGCCTTGACCTTAGCCCAATCTTCTCCCGCTATCGTTTTAAGCCCCTTAATGTCGTCCCCGAGACCTACAAAACAGCTCGTTGTGACCGGGGCGCCGCCCTCGATCAGCCTATCCCAGTCCCACATCAAAATACTGACTAGCAACGTGTTGGCTGGTAATATCAACGGCAATTCCTTGCTAGTATAGTATATTTGGCTGACGATGCTATTTTTTCCAATGCTGCTTTGAATGTCGGATGGTGTAATAATGTTGCTGTACTCAACAATAGCACCCGCTGAGATATCGACACTTCCGCGAATGTAAGAGTTCAGCAGAGCCCCACCCCCTCCGGTGTCAGCTTCGGGTAGAGTAACACCCCCAATGCCGCGCTCGCCGCCCCCCTTTCTCATATTGCAATTGAACTCGACGTCACTACCACGGACAAGAAACCCCCCGCCGTATTGGTTGGTAGAACGACTGCACCGGCCGTCGTCTGTAAACCCTGTACTCACGTAGCGCTGGTACTCACGCATGGTTCCTACGTGAAAGAAAAAACTATCTTGTCCCCTTTTTGGCAGATACACCTGCAGGGGGGGCGAATCAGTGAATGGCCCAAGCTCTGGGTGACAAAGCAAGCTCTTGATGGGCTTACGAGCATTCTTTATGCTGTCTTCGATGCCTCTATTGAGTGTGCTTCTGCTACCGCATAAGGAGAGAAGGTCCCCCCACACATCGAACTCTCCGTAACCATTCTCGTTCAGCATCAAACCCCTCACAAAGGAACTGGTAGAGTTCTCAATTGTTGGGGCAGTGTTCACTTTTTCATTGCGGAGCATTCGGAGCAGGGGAAGGAGAACCTTCTCAGAGGGCAAGTAAAAGTCACTGTCAACGATGCAATTATCCACCCCACTCTCCGTATCTTTAAAAGTCGCTTTCTCTCCGTCCTTTTCAAGCTCCAAGAGTTCGTCCTTTTTGTACTTGTGCCGGAATGATGCACAATTCATCAGGCCGTCGAAGTTGGTCTCGTCCTGATCAATAACAAACGTCCCGTGGAGCTCAGCATAGTCAAAAGGCGAAAGGTGCCCAAACGCTATGACGCCTCCTTGATATCTATTTCCTAGTGGAAAGTCAAAAGTGTCGAACACATCCACGACGTCTCCGGCCGCTACAAAAACACCCCCATTGTTTGGGCCCATCATGGCACGCAGGTTTTTACAAATTGGGGACAGGAGAGACATTTTGACGTCAAATACAGTAGGACACTCCATCATCTTCACGAAATCCCCTCCTGGTGAGGCTATATCGTCCCCCGCCATAACAAATGGGGCAAATGTTTTCCCCTTGCACGTCAAATTGGGGTTGCGAGAAGCATAACCACCTGAGTGAAGAAGGAGAACCATCTTCGACTTCAGCCAACTGAGCCCATCTTCGAAGGAGACACCCGCTGGGCCGTGAGTTCTTATCAGGTCCTCCAGAGCCAGCACCGTAGCACCACCTGACCCCACGCGCCCAGCCTTGCTCTTTGCCCCTCTTTCTGGGTCTGAAACAATCACATATTTTGAAGACTGTGGCAGAAAGTTGGACCGGAGGCGGAGTGATATCTGATCTTTGTAAAAACTTCGTTGATGCTCATCGCAGGAAGTCAAAATGACAAAGTCCCAAGTTGGAGGCGCAGATTGCGGAGGGGTTGGAAGCTTCGCTGGATGAGACGAGGAGCAGAGGGAGGCATAGTAGTTGCTGATACGAGAAAGGAATGATGTTGTCGAAGAGTTCATGAAGAAGGGAGGGAAGGGGGGGAGGGAAAACAGTGGGGGGGAGAAAAACACACCGTTCCAGTCTGAAAGTGAGTTGGTTGGGACCAGAGAGAGAGCCCACTAAATAGGTTAAGGACAGTTTACAGATCTTTATTTGGTCAAAATAAATCCGGCCCCTAAAAAACAAACCTGCTCAAACACTATCACTGACCCAAATTCCCAACAGATAATTCACGTTAAGTCACGGGTAGCCAAGTAGGAGTAACCGCTACTTTCTTTGACTTTTTTCCTCATCGATTTTGAGTCCGACACAGAAAAATGCCTAGTCAGCCTAATGGTCGCACGTCATTCACACAAGATGTCATCGCTTCCTTTGGACCCCCCTTTGGCTCCTCCAGCAAGTTCTACATTGGCGGCTGTATCACTTCTTCTTGGATCACTATTGGGAGTTGTTGCGCTTGCGTGGCAGTCAGCAATTTATTTCGGTCTGAACAGTTGGCGTGGTGCTGTTTTTGATGATCTCACTTCCCTTGATAAGCTTGGATTTGGCAATGGCCATCCATGGTACTGTGCGGTAGGGGCTGTGGCAGGGGCAATTTCAGGAATAATTCAGTCTTTCCCCTTCTTTTGTTATCCGAAAAAAATGAAATACCTCTTTGCAGAGGTCCGAGATGGTTGTTATGAGACTTTTTGCGAAGGGGAGACTGCTTGTGGGTGTAAACCAGTTACCGAGGGTGATGAGGGTGTCAAAGCTTGTGCTTCGGAGGCTCGAGGTGGCAGTTACTCGGGAGAGAAGGATCATCCACTGAACACAATTCGACCTTTTCTTGCAATTCTTCTTTGCAACACAGTGGCTCTTGCCGGTGGCTGTGTCGCTGGGCCTGAGGCTGTTGCTGCAGCGATGGGTTCAGCGGGAGCTGACTTTTTTACTACCCACATAAACTTTATGCAAGGACGATGGACTGTGCTGATGGGCGGTGAAAGGGGCGGTCGCGAATTATTCGCTTTAGCTGGTATGGTAGGTGGTATATCGTCGATATTTCCCAGCCCAATCGCTGCTATACTGCTCGTCCTCGAGATCTCTCAGGTAGCAGGACGTCGCTTTGAGATTGACTTTCCTGGGACATCACAGTCACAATCAGTGATCCTGCAAAGGATGCATTCATCATCCCTGTACCTCCTTTATTTCACCACATCGGCTCTTGTATCAGTTACGAGTTACGCAATCTGTCAGGGTGTTCTTTACATCACCTACAAGCAGGATTTAAACATTGTCGTGCCTCTAGCTTATGTTGAACCCCCTGTGCAGACACCCCTCGGTGTAGGCGAACAGGTAGCTACCCAAGCTATTGGAGCGCTGGCTGGGCTCTTTGGATCGTTGGTTTCATTCATTTTCATCGCAATGCAGATCTTTGCCAGAAGGTCAGCACGAAAATGCACGAATCTGACCAACAGGGCATGGAAGAAAATGATGAAACGTTTTTGTAAAGGAAACAACAGTCCTCCCCAAGAACAGGTACTTCCGGGCCTTATAGTTACACAGGTAATTAGAAACCTTGATGAATTCTTTGTGCAATCGATTCTGCTGCCATTGCTACAAAATTCTCCTTTTTTGCTTGATGCTAACTGTTACAAATCGCTCCTACTTTTTCTTAGTTTATTGCAGGTGCTATTTCTGGGGCCTTGGCATGGGGCCTTCCTGCAGTACCTGGTGCAGGCGAAGAAGGACTCATATTCCTTTCCCGGGTTCGGTTTAACTCCCCTGGTATCGACGCTTCTCTTCTCCTAGCTACTGCTGTCGGAAAGCTGACGGCACTCGCTGTTTGTTTGGGCGCAGGAATGACTGGGGGCATAATTTTCCCTCTCCTTTTCGTCGGAGGCGCTTTAGGATGTTCGCTTTCTGCCGCCACCGGTTGGAATCGGCTTCTCTGCCTTAGCACAATGTCTGCGAGCACAGTGGCTAGTCATTTACCTGCACCTCTTGCGTTTTCTGTTCTTGTTTTGGCGATCTTCGGCGGTGGCCAAGGACAGGGCCTTGCTGTCCTGATTGCTGTCGTTGTTAGTATGATAGTGGGAGTGGTTGGAGGTGGCAAAGGTAAATTTGTCGATGTCATGTTCAGGGGGGGGGGAGAACATGTGGAAGCATTGGCAAACGAACAATATGATCGTTTTCACAGCTTCTGGGGAGAGGAAATGTGGGGTATTGGCATCAACGATGATGATACCTCAGGACATGGTAATGACAGCAAAATACCAAGACAAATAGAAGGAGGAGGTGAATGAAGAGACGTAAATCTTCAACAAAAAAGAAAATCATTTTCCTTTGACACCGAGCCCCTATGCTTCGTAAATCTTCAACAAAAAAGAAAATCATTTTCCTTTGACACCGAGCCCCTATGCTTCGTAAATCTTCAACAAAAAAGAAAATCATTTTCCTTTGACACCGAGCCCCTACTTTCATTACTGCTTTCTCACCATAACATCCACTCAAAGTACTTTATTGGCAATGAGCAAGAGCAGGATGGTTATAGTAACGCCTACTAAGCAGACGCAGCAACGCTTCCGATTTTTGCGTTTGCGGTGCTCTTCTAGTGTTTCAATGAGTTGACGTTCGGCCAAGTTAAAATCAAAGTCTAGGCCTCCAGAGTGATCTGCGATGTCATCGATTTCAAAATCATCATCAAAGTCAAGGCCATCTGAGTCCTCAAAATCATCGTCCTCCTTCGTTTGGGTTGAAAAACTGTTGCCAGAGAGCTTTGAGTAGTTTTTTAGCTCTATATTGGGCATGCTTTTTTAGCGTGTTTGAGGAAATTTTAAAGAAACCACCGATTACCTCGATAAAAAGGAAAGGAGTAGAACCAAAGAACGGGGGTTTAGTGTTAGATCCAGGTTTCTAAAACCCTCACCTTTGGAACTTTTTTTTCATTTAGCCAAAATGCCAAAAATCCAGGATTCAAAGAGGAAAGATCAGAAAAGATCGGAAAAGAGGGAAGAAAAGGAAGCCTGATCAGATCAGATTTTTCAGGACAGACACAAGATCATCTCATCAGCTGCATCTCTTTATTAGGATCCCCAGACGCCACCTAGGAAAGCCGCGCTGGATTTTTTTCATCAGAATTATTTAGAGACAGTTCCTTCCTTCCCTTTCCATCAACTGATATTGAAATCTGTCTCTGTAGAAACCCCTTGTTGCTGCCCCAGTTGCCACTGCCAACATCAACACAGCAAAGCAAATGGACAAGATTCACTCTCTGTGGCTCGCGCTGCTCGCGTGCATACTTGTTTTCTTCCTGTATATTGCTGTCACCACTTTACTCTCTCTCCAAACCCCCTCAGCTAGGGCGCGAAGACTGAAGGCGAATCGCTTTGTGCTTCGCCTGCGTTCCGAGTCGCAAGGAGCATCCCCGAATAGAACTTCAGCTCACGACGGAAACGAACTGCTCAAAAAGACCCATGTAATCCGTCAATTAATGGAAGCACTGGCCCACCCCATCCCTTTCCTGATAGCTTTTTCCACGTTAGTTCAGATGCTCTTGTGTGGACTCATATCTTTTGAGTTTCTAAATCAGAGTGGGTTTGTGAGCTGCTGCATTGCGGGAGGACCTTTGCTATTGGGAAGTCCCATAACTGCAATAGGTGCCATCCACTATCTCTACGATCCTACTGATTACTCAGGAATGGCTGGTGAAGATCAGATAAAATCAGGAATCCTCCGCAACGTATGTGCGGGTGTGCTAGGAATTGCCGCCGCTGTGGCGGTCGTATTTCGATGGAAAGAGCTCATATCCCCTCTTTTGGGTTGCACCCCCTCGGAAAGTCTTGCAGATGCAGAACAGAGGATGAACATGATGCGGATGAGCAGCAACGAGAAGAAAACTCGAGAAAAAACAGAGAGTGACTATGATGTGCCCTACGGAAAAAACAAAGAAGATAGTTCGAGGAGTGTGTCAACGGCAAATACAGACAACAGCCGCTTCAGTGACATAAGCGACATTACCATGTGAGTGCATGAAGTATTTTTGTTGTGTTGTGTTTTGTTTGTGTTGTGTTGTGTTGTGTTGTGTTGTGTTGTGTTGTGTTGTGTTGTGTTGTGTTGTGTTGTGTTGTGTTGTGTTGTGTTGTGTTGTGTGTGCTTAGAATGGGTTTCATTTTTGTGCTTAGAATGGGTTTCATTTTTATACATTCATATTCTGCCTTCTGTTTTAAAAGGCGCAGAGTAAATGCCGGATGGTTACTTCGTTGTGTATGCGTTTGTGCTAACTTCTTTTATCGCATGTGATCTATAGGGACGAAGCGCTGCGTGGGACACGGCAAGACCTCTCTTCTTTCAATGATCCGAACGATCCCACTACTGATTACGTCGGGGTTGAGTGGTTTTACAGCCTTTTCTCGTATGCAGGATCGCGTCTTGTTTTTGTTGATTTTTTTTGCTTGCAGGTACGTAAACATTGACCTCTTATGTTGTAGGAGTTTTCGTCTCACAACGACTTTTAACAAATTGATCTGCCCTCCTCCTTTCTCACCTTTCCTCGTATTTTGCCTCCTCCTCAGGTTTGCATTTCAACAGGTATAATGGTCCTTGAAAGTTCAATTAATGTTGCTTGCGGCTGGTTTGTTGCCCAATGGCTAACAATGGGGTTGTCAAATACCATATGGTGCATGCTTCGCATAGCTTCTGAAGGCTAATAAATGTATCGGCGGCATTTTGACTTTACTGGGGCAGTGTTTAAATTGGATAGGAAATATTACCCTGTCCATTATTATCGGAATTAGCTCAGTCATTGAATATTCGTCCAAGTGGATTGGAGAGCTGTCATGCTGTAATCCTCATACCTTAGAAGAAGACAGTGATATCGCTATCGCCAACGAATTGCGGGCATTGCACCTTACGGGAGCAAATGGTGTAAGCTGTCAATCAACCGTCATAACAACGTTATTACTGATACCTGGGACAGCATTGGGTACATTAAGAAAAATGTGAAAAAGAAATGGCATTACTATTGGCAAAGCTATGTAGTTTTTACGTATTGTAACAAAGGGCTTGTATCTTTTGAGGAAATTGTCTCGCATTCTACATGCAGAACCTAACGGTGACTACCACGATGAACAGCATGACGAGAGGGAAGTTGATTTCCTATTTCCACACTTGAAACACATAGTCGCTGCTAATGGATCCGTCATTGATGAGCCTCATCTCTTCTGAGAGCATTTCTGAAATAATTTCATAACCTACACTATCTTTGAGGGAATTATAGCAATTATGAAAAATCCATTGAAAAAATGTGCCACCAAGCTGGACATTCTCAACAAGCTCAAAAGTGCTTCCGAGAACTGGAATGATCTCATTGCTTCGCACAGTTTCACTTGGGTCGTCTTTTCTAATAGACTCGGCGTCTGGGGGCACAAATGATTCTCCGTCCCAGAGGGGGTTCTGTCTCAGTGCATCCTTACGATCAGGATACTTCGACTGTACATAACATAAAGAGTTTTACGTGAGCACGGAAGCAAGAGAAAGTGAGCGAAAAATTAAGTGATGCGGTGTATTTAAATCATTTTGTTAGTACATTGGTGTGGGCTGAGACGAAATGGTAATGTCGCTATTGACAGAATCCCGAAAAGATGAGCTCGAAATTTACTTACCTCGATTCTTGTAAGAAAAAGTTCCATTTCAGTAAGTTGTGAAGGCGGGAATTGCCACCGGACTGGCCCAACGTACTCTTCTAAGACTAAGATACCACCCGGTTTCAGTACACGGCTTTTAATTGCCGATGACATTGACTCGAGGTCAAATATATGATGAAGAGCATGGGTAAAAAGTACCATGTCAAACTCTTGTTCATTCAGATCAGTTTCCGCATTCTGTACATGGAACTCGAGCTGTGAGCGCAATTCATCAGGGACATGGTCGTTTGCGAATTTAACACGTACGGGGGAGAGATCAATGCCGCGCATATATTTGCAAAGCCCGCCAATCACCATCTCCTGCACAATTCCACCGTCACCACACCCAATCGAAATACATTTGTCCAAAACTCCATAGCGCTCCTTGAGGTGCTCAACAAAGTTGATACTGCCAGCGGACAACCTATTCTTGTATGTTGAGACAACCAAGGGGTGCTGATGCCAAGTGCCACCTGACACAAACGTTTGTACTGCCTCGTCCCACTTTTTGGCAATTTTAGCAGCATCACCTTCCTTCATGTGCTGACGTGCATCTCCTTCCTTCATGTGACTAGCTGGCATTGACACTTCAAATGGAGCAGTATTTTGTTCTAATTTAAGTCGAGGGCCAAGACAGAGGAGACCCATAAAGACAACTAGGACTAGCACACACTGCGAGAGATTTCTCCTACATATATTGCGACGAAGCAGCTGAATTAGAGAAATAAGCAGCCGAGTTATTGACATGGTGGATGTTTTAATTGTTTTTTGGGGTCCACGATAAGGGAAGATGATATGCAAGTCCTTTTAGATAACAGGGATGAGAAGAATTAGTTTGGGTTTGTTACTTGTGTTTGGGTTTTAGTTTGCTTTTTTGGAACCCTGAACGCTTGACGCCCTGAAGACATTTGCAAACCACAAACACTTCGCCTTTTTTTAAATACTAACTAATGGTGTCTTTCCTTGATAGTGTCCAGAAAAGAGCACAAAATCATGTGCTTTCACCTGATTCAACCCACTGGGCTGTATTCCTCCAACTTACTCTGACCGAAATCCTGATCATCGTTGCTACTGCATTTCATTTGGACATGATATTTCTTCTTAATGTCGGTGCCCTGCTCTTATTTGGACACTGGTGTGGGTGCTTCATCGGGATTTTGCTAAACAATCACTGGTTTTACGACATTATTGAGGATGTTTCCTTTCTTTCAGCCCTAGTGTGGTGCTACAAAATCTCCCCTCCATCAAAATCACTGGCATTTTGCCTGTGCGCTGCATTTATTTGGGGAGTACGATTGCTATTGTTTCTCGGGTGGCGCATATTTGTTAGGGGAAGTGATTTTCGGTTTGAGGAAATGAAGAATGGTCGTTGCTATGCCATCTTCTGCTGGACAACTGGGGCTTTCTGGTGCTGGATGATTGGCTTCTGCCTGTGGACGAGGATTGATGGAGAGGATATTCACAATCCAAGCAAAAATAGCTTACATCGCCAACCATTGCTCAATACAATCCTTTTCTTCCTGGGAGTCTGGTTTTTCGTTTTTGGGCTGATTGTGGAAATCTGGTCTGATTTACAGAAGGTGAGCGCAGCTTTACTACAATACAAATACAAAGGGCGATATACATCATCACGAGGAAAGATAAACCCTTTTAAACAGTTCTGTTTTCTTTTAATGCCTTTGCTAACACTATATGATTTAAATCCTGACCACTTTGACTTGCAGTATGCTTTCAATCGCAACTACAAGAGCGGCGAGAATAGCAGTTGGATTGAGAAAGGCCTATGGAACTACTCTAGGCACCCAAACTATTTCGGAGAAATAGTTTGCTGGACCGGAATGTCTACTATGTGTGCCTTCTCGGTTAATTTTGGGGAAAATACCGATATGGCCCAGCATGTGGCCGCTTGTTTCATTTCACCTCTGTGGAGCTTCTTCTTTTTGACATTTACGAGCATGATGTTGCTTGAGAAAAAGGCTGACGAAAAATGGGGCACGCTCAAAGCGTACAAAATATACAAAGAGAACACTAGCATTCTCGTTCCTTGGTTTAAAGTTGACAAAAGCAGGAAGGATTAATACCAAAAAAATATCACATGCTGATTACATAAAAATATGTGGTAGAGTTGTGTTGTCGACGTCAGCATTTTTTTAGCAACAGGTACATCTGCACTATTATCATACAGTCATATTTATCATAAGTGCGCGGTATTGAGTGAAAGAGGCAAGAGAGTAAAATCATCAGTCAACATCACTCAGACGGTCTCCGTCCCCTTCGCTCCGTTCTCCGACTGACTCCTCAAATGATCCGCTCTCATCCTCTCCAGCTATCTCCTCTTTGACTCCTTCGTCACAGTCCTCTAATTTCGAGAATTCAACACTTCCGACCTCTCTTTCTCTCTGGCACTGACCATCACCTGCCAAAACATCATCAGGGTCAGCTTCTCGCATGTGGTCGTCGTAGTATTCTTGCCACTCTATAATCGTAGAATTGGCTTCAGCCAGCTCTTTTCGGAGCTTTATCACCTCAGCTTCGCTCTCTCTCAAATCAGTCGTCAGCTCAGCAACCTCAGCGTGAAGCGCAACCTCTTTGTTTTCTGCAATCAGGCTAGCTGCATCTACATTTGCCTCGATGGCATCTATGGTCCTAACTTTCAATTCTTTCACCTTGTAGAGATCGCTCAACTCTGCCTCGAGGTCATCCACTGTCTCGCACAGGGCTTTATATTTGAACTGGCCCATCAGCCTGCTGGATTGATTAATGTCCTCAGCACTCGCGGCGACGTATTCCAGGTCGCTCTTCACCTCGTTTGATATCCACCCTCCCTTGAGCAGGGGAGAATCTTTCAAAGAGTCCAAATTCAAATCGAAAGCAGGAGCGGCATTCTCCTGCCGTTTCTTTTTTAGGCGCTCCATTAGTTTGCTTTTCGCCACCAAGTTCTTCAGGTTATTCTGGGCAGCATGACTCTCTTTGACCGTATTCTCAAGCTGATGACGCTGGTTGCGCTCCTTTAACACGGCTTCCTTTAGGATTTCGATTTGCTGCTTATAGACGAGTGTATGCATGTGTTTTTTGCTGTGCAATTTGTGTTAAGTTAAGTTGAATAGCACGAAAGTATAAAAGATTGTGAGTTTGCATGCGCTTACCGCGACCCAATCGTAGGTCTTGTTTGTTTGTGGATTGCCGCACTCACCTTTTTTCACTTAGCACGTCCTTTTTAGCCTGCTCAGTTTGCGCCTCTCTTGTCCTCCGCAACAGTTTTTCCTTGGCCAAAGTCGCACAAACATCAACGTATTTCCTCTGAGTTTCCTCGATGCTGTGCTCAATCCGCCCAACCTTAGCCGCCATCATCTTATTTGTGTTTTTCACCTCATCCATCTCCTCCGTCACAGCTTTGATTTCCATGTCGCAGCTTGTTCGGATGTTCTTCTCTTTCTGATCAAACAATTCAATTTTCGCCTTCATATTGGCAATGATTTGCTTGTTGAACTTGGTTTTCTCTTCGTGCTGTTTCTGGCTCTTCTTCAAATTCCACCGCAGCAACTTGAGCTCGCTGTCTCTTTCTTGCACATCGGCGATGAGCTTGTGTACGTTTTTCATGTGTTGGATCTTGGCGATGGAGGGGTCGATGTTGGGTTCTTTTGGTTCGTGCGCAAGCGGAAAAGGATTCAGTTTTGCCAATTCCTTCGCCTTGTTGAGCTTATTTGCCACGCTGCTGGATTTGTAGGAAGATCCGGCGATTTTAAGCTTGCCAGCATTAATGCCAAAGTCAGTGGAGGTGCTTACATTGTTGTCGCTGTTCAAGGCATGACGATCGTTGCCAGCATCATCGACATTATCGCCAGCATCAGCTTCGGATGCTGAAGTAGCGTCAAGGAAGCTATCGCTCATCTCGACTCGTTCTACTCTCGGAGCGGATGGCGGTCGCTGGGGAGGTGAAAACTTCTGCTTCAAATTGACGTGTCGTCCTGCTACAGTTGCAGTTCGCGGACGCTCTTTCGCAGAGTTTGCGCCCCTGCTATTTCCTATCCGAGCGTCGCCTGCACTCTTCGGACGATGCAACGGGGGGTACTTTATTATTTTTTGGTGAGGGCCAGTATCACTGTTGCCCTCGACACTTTCTTCTTCGTTTTCTGTCTCCGGTTGTTGTTCATCTTCTCCGCCTTCTTCATCAAGGTCCCCCAAGTCCCCCAAGTCACCGCCGTCGCTCTCATCAACCAATACATCGTCATCATCTCCGAGCTGAGGCGAAGCTACAGTTTTTATCTTACCATTATAGTTGCCGCTAACGACCACCTTGCTATTACTGCTTGTATTTGTGGAGTCACGCATGGAGCGGACTGCTTTAGCTCCCCTCCCCGCTGAAATCAGACGATATGCAATATTCTGGCTGCTCGTCGTCATCCTTGCGTTGGCGCTATTAGCCCGCTTCATGCTCGAGACCAACTTTGGTATTTCCCACTTCCGCCGAGCATCGCTGTATGCCAAAACTATCTTGTCGAGCATTGGAGAAGATTCCCTAGTCTTGGCCATCGATACCTTACAGAGCTCAGCTGCACGCTGGAACCACTGCGTCGGTCAAGGAAGCAAGCAACAGGGAAAAGAAGGCGAATGAAGGTGAGAAGAGAGAGAGAGCGGTCAATATTGGGTAGCAGGCAGAAACGAAGAGTACAAATAGTTATTTGAACTAACCTGAAGACATTTCTTCCCTTGAGTAAATTCAGTTTCAACAGCGAGGTTGTGGCATGCAACAGCTAAACTCGATATGGTTTTAGCAATCTTGTGTGGATTGGCAACAACTTTAATTTCATGATTGGGTTCAAGCTCGTCCATGTCTTGCCCGAAGCTAATGTCCAAGTTTGTCACACTAGTGTCAGCGCCACCAAGCCCACCGTAGCTGCCGAGCTCTCTCTTGCAAAATGACACTGCGATCTTGGCATGCTTTCGAGCCAAATCATGATGATCCATTTCTGACAAAATTGCGCACAAGTTGGAGTGTGTAACCGCGTTTTGCTGATCGGTAACAGTAATCTCTCCTTTACTATCCTTTGCAGCGACATTTAGATGGGCCATCGCCTCGTCCAGCTCTCCTATTTCCTTGTGATAGCATGCCAGATTGTTTAAGGTGAGAACTCGTAAAGCCACCAACGAAGAGGGGCCGATGTCAGCAGAAGCGCCATCACCAAGCTCTCCGAAGCCATTCATTGCATCTCCATCAGTTAGCTTAAATGCTTTCCCCAGCCACACTCTAGCGTTGTCATAGTCCCCCGAGGCCAGGAGAGACATAGCCATTTTATTTGACCCAACAACGACAAATTGAAATAGAATGCTATTTTCTCTGTCAGCAAATCCGTGTCTTCTCAGCCGCTGCACCAATCTCCTCCCCTGCTGATCAAGGCGCACGGCTAGATCTGGTCCAGAGAGCTCAGAAATCATTGGAACATCTTTTCTTCTGCTTTGTTGAGGCATGATAGACTGACTGACCGGAACGGGAATATTTTACCGGTCCAAGAGGCAAGAATGACGGAAAAGCAGCTAGTTATAGATTCCCCTGTTATTTTTTGAAATAAAAAAAATGTTCTTATTGTAATGGGAAGTTTCCTTTTTGAATTAATTTTTTGCACACATCGACACAGCAGACTTTTCATTTGCTTCAAAAGCTGTTCAAAAGCGGTCAAGATTCATACTTCACCACCATTGCCGACTGAATTTTTACCTCTCCGAACGGAATGAATGAAAGGAGTGAATGAAGAACTCACTGAAAAGCCCACAGAAGAAGAACCAATCTTTTACCCTCTTTCAAAGCTATGAACGCGGCGCTCAGCAGAGGCCAACCACTATAACAAAGAACATTGGAGGTTTTGGAGCAATTAAACTACAACGGAAAGAGGAAGACGAGCCCCCTGGAAATCAACGCATCCAGCATCAAGAATTTCATGAAGAAAGGCTAGGAGCAACCGACAACTCCTAATCAAAACCGTGTGGGATAGGGTGCCCGTATTGCAATAGCCGTAAAGTCAGCTCGCATTTTTATAGTCATGGGAATCTTATAGTGTTGTTAGATGCTTGTATTGTGCAGAAACATGCCCCCCCCCTACCTTTTGTTCCCTTTACGAGCACCGCCCTGCTGCAAATACTTAAAATAGCGTAAAGTTGAGAATGCGCATTATTGATTATGAAGGTTGTGTGGATGGTAGATTGACGTAGATATCGCCTTGCGATCGAGATTTGTGCATAGCATCAACCGCACTCGCTAAATATTAAGATCACCTCAAATGAGGAATTTTTAGCAATTTCAGGTGGCTTTTTAAGCAGGAAAAATATAAATTTGGGACCAAGTTTTGATCAAAGTAGTGCTTAGAGGAAAGTTACTTAGTCAAATATCTGGTGAGGTTTCACGGATTTTCAGCATCTCCAATTTTTCGGCCACTTAATTTTTTTTGAGAATTAATTGCTGCACTATCTCCGATCACTCTTAGCCTCGCCAGCACCTGTGATTACACCTTCTACTCACTTGGCGCTCACTTTTTCAATCTTCTGTGCTGTTATTTTTTGGTTTGGGGACCTTTATCACCTTCTCCCTTACTGTTTTCCAATATGTCAGAGGCAATTTTGGAGGGAAATGCTGGAACTGGAGCATTAGGAAGTGGTGAAAATGTTGGAACTGGAGCATTAGGAAGTGATGATAGATTGTTAGCTGGCACCCTTGCGGCCTCAGCCTCAACGATCACTGTTAAGTCTGAAGATCGAAAGAAGCGGAAGTTCAAGGAATGTCCTGCGACGTATACTTGCAAGCTATGCGACCAAGCGGGCCATTGGGTATACGACTGTGCCCAATTTGTACCGAATGAAAACAAAAAGAAGAAGAAGAAGAAGAAGAATCCTGGTTTAGAAAAAATTGCCGCAAATAATCAGAGGAACCCGACCGAGGCAGATATAGCTAAGGCGAAGGAGATGCAGAAGAAAATGGCATTCGTGAACAAGAACCGACCGAAGTGCTTCTGTGGCCTCGCATCGAAGCTTTCGAAAGTAAAACGAACGAAGAATGAGGACCCCAATTCTCCTGCCATAGGCTGTTTCTTTTACTTTTGCAGCAAGGATCAGCGGGATGAGACAAAGTGTTCGTTTAACCGGCCTGTCGAAGAAGACGAGAACACAAAGAAATATACTTCCTCTGGAAGCAAGGATAAGAAGAAAAAGTGCCGCTTCTATTTTGCCAATGGGGAGTGTAAAAAGGGGGAGAGTTGTAATTATTCGCACGCTCGTTGACGGGTTAAAAAAAAACGACAGTAGATCTGTTTAGTAAACTGCATACATTAATCGTTCAGGTTATTTTCCCTACATTCTGAACAGGTTGGCACGACTGCTTTCTCAATTTTCATCGCTGTGGTATCCTCTGGAGCTCATTCCGCCACCCTCTTCACCATCGATCGCGGTATGCTGTCGCTCCGTGGGCGGAGTGTTCACCTCGCTGCTGCTGCCCTTAATTCTCTCCGCGCGCATTTCGAAGGAGTCAATCGCCTCATTGACATTGACAACCCAAATATCCCGATCATGGACATTCATAGTGGACAAGCTTCGGCCCATTCTAGTTGCGGGAAGGTGTACAATATCGAAACAGAAGCTGTTGAATTCTTTCTCGCGTCGATCCACAGGCACGCAGACACAACCGTCGAGGATAAAGACACTACTCGGCACTGTGGAAAACTCAAACCAAAAGAAGTAGATAGCTGGCACGTCAACCTTACTCCCAGGCATATTCGTCTCCACAAGTTTTGCCCACCTGGGAGCCCAGTTTCGACGCCCGAAGACGTTATGATAGCCCTCGCCAGAAGCCTTTTTGTAAACCCAGCCCTCATGTAGAAGTTTTGTGGGGTTAAACACAGGAGGGGTACCCCCTCCCCCCATGAAATTCTGCAGAGGCGTTTGCTGGTTGACGGTCATGAATGGCGAATCGCTACCGTTAGCAGAAAATTCCCACGCTTCTCCCTCACGGTCTCTTGAAGTTATACTTTCAGTGATTTTTTCGTTCTGCTCCATGATTTTTTTCTCCTGGAGCTCATATTCAGGTAGCTCTGACGATTTTCTTCCCACGCTATACACATTTGCCTGTTTCGTCGAGTTCGCAGCACGCTGCTGACACAAGAGCGCAAATTTGCTCTTCTGCTCTGCGAGCGGCAAGTGGAGATCACTGAGAAATTCGGCGCTCTTATCGTCGCCCCCTTCCCAGAAATTGGGAACATTTTCCATGTCTCTGAAGCTTGAGAGCACGTCCTGACGGTAGAAGTGAGGGGGCCTCGGCAGCGGCTTGCCAGAGTTTAGCCTCTCAACATATTCGATAAATCCCTGCTCAAACTCGCTTGTTGTGTTTGGCTGATCGAAGATCCCTTTGCAAGCACCTCCGTAGCAATCCGGTATCTCTTCTAATGGAACAAATTCGGTTAGCCCCTTGAGTGTCTCCTTGCTGTTCAAAATTCGAATCTTCTGCTGCGTCGCCTCATTAATCAGTGGTTTTACTACACGCCAGATCATCGCGAACCAAGTGGGAGCGTTGATAACGATGATTACAGCCGCCCGCTCGGGGTAATGATCCTGGCTTAGACTAGCTATGAACTTGAAGAACTCCAGTGTGTTCCCCCTGATATTTGTCAGCCTAACTTCACTGACGTCAATTACATTCACGACTTTGTCCCGCTCGTGTGGGCTCATGTACGTGTAGTTCCACTCGCAGGTGAACATCACGAAATGCTGTACTACTTTCATTCCTATTTTAGTCAGCACGTCCATCTCAACCTTACCGGGCTTCTCATAATAAACGAGGTGGGAATATTTTTCGTCCGAGTCAGGGTCTTTAAAAACCGGCCTTGTCTTCCGAAAGTGTGACTGCGGATATGCCTTCTTGATCGCCATGAATTCAGGAAATGGCTTGAATAAAATTGAATCGATATTTTCTCGCAGTCTCCAGTCAGCTGTACTTTTCCACCGACGTTTTGCCTCTGGCAAACCACCGTCTTTGGCAGTGCCGGTGATGAACCGCCGAGGAATCCGTGAAATATCGCCACGGTGTGTGCGTTTTTGTTCGGAAGATAAACCCTCATCAATATCGTCGTCTTCCTCTCCTATATCCATCGTTGTAGCAGTTTCATTATCACTTTCCCAGTCGTCGCTCACGCTGCATTCCTCCTCATGCCTGTAATTTAGATCGACGATTGTAATCTCAAAGTTTCCGCTCAACCCTTCCCCCCTACCATTCATGAACTCCTTGCCAAAAATTATACAAATGCTAACAATAACCGCCAAAACCGCCGCAACCTTGGCATAAACTATGTTGGATTGCAGACAGTCCTCTATGTATCGTAGATGCCAAATCATCGATAACATAAAAAATGCGATCGTTGTGGAAGTATACGCTATCTTAAGGCCGTCAAATCCAAAGACAGACGATAAAACCACGCCTCTAAAGTTTTCCGTATGAAAATCCCCGTACGGATTCGTGTGGATCTTAGCTGAGCAGGTGATTGAGCCGAGGACACTCAAGCAATCACTCAGAGCATCATCATCGCGAATTTGCTCCGGCAAATCGCTGACAGCTACATTAAATTCCCCCTCTCTCTCGCGCAGTTCATCAAACGTCAGCAAAGCAAATTGACCATTGCTAAAAAGAAGCTAAGAGAGCGGGACGTTGGGAGAAATCCCGTAATCATTGATTGGTGTGAAAGTAATCAGTGATTGGTGTGATAAGGGCAGAAATGTCAGAAAAAAATCGCAAAAAAAGGTTCGTTAGGCGGAACTAGTGTTGCATTCGACGCCTCCGGTTTCGTGTCTTAATCCGAATAATCTTTCTCTGTTTGCTCACCTTTGCAGGGGGCTCTTTTTCCGACAGTTTTATGTACAAAGGCCTAGCGTAGCGTCCATGAATTACAGGCATTGATCCGTCACAAGAGGAGGCAACAACGGTGTTTGTCGGCGACAATAGTACCAATGGGAAGCATGGATGTTTCGCAGACAACAAATTATTGATACTGTCGAATGGTCTCCGTCGGTCCTGCTTAGAAGGAGACACCTGCCGCTGCTGATAGTCATAAACATGGTTCAGCTCTTTTTTTTGTTTTGCCCTCACACACCTCTTCAGAGATTTTACCCACATGTCTCTTTCGTCCGCACTGCCGCACGAAAACCAACGCACAAAAATTCCGCTCATTTTTTCAGGACTATTGGCACTGATGCAAAAAAAATATCCTTCAACTCCATCACTCTCGTTCCATCGCTCAACTCCCCTAATTTCCCCGACCACAACCGAACCAAGCTCGGAACCAAAGAGATCATCGTCGGACATGCGTTTGAACCAATGAAGAGAGTGTGAAGTAAGAACCAAGAAGCGGCGTTTGTATGCTCTCGTAAAAGTAGAGCGCTTCTGAACATACCCTGTCATGAGGAGACCGCCAAGGCCGCCCACATGGGGTGCAGGTGCATTAGATGGCATCTCGGATGATTTTAAAACGCCAAGGGGGGAAGGAGTTTTAATGCCCGCGAAACTCAAGCGGAGACCGCTTCTCTTCTGTTTGTTGTTGGGGATTGTTTGAACAAAATTCCCCGAAATCCAGAATGTTGGACAGAAATTCTGGAGATTAGAATAAAATAAAAATAAAATAAAATCTTTGATGACTTCTGACTATTAATCTATTAAATCGACAAAGCTATTTCTACTCAAAGTAAGAAACGTGAAAAAGTAAGATATGATAGAAGGAAAGTTTTTCTGTTCAAACTAATGCTCCGTAGCTATTAACTCATTGTCAAGGAACAACGCCAGTCTTAGGTTTTTTGGCTGTTTTGTTTTCCTCGGGGTGGGATATATCTGCCCTCTTCTTTTTCTTCTTCACGACCATAATTGGTTGGGCTGCAGTAGGAGCCGATGAGGGGGTGGCGGTGGTAGCAGGGGCGCTGTTGAGTGTCGCCCCAGCAAATGGATTCCCGCCCGAAGATGGCGCACCTGAACTGCTGCTACTGCTCCCAAATCCCCACTGTTCCGTCACACCTTCATTATTCCCCCCTGCCTCGTTTCCCTCTCCCTCCCCGCCATTTTTCTTGCTCTCGTTAACTTCATTCAATACCTTCACATTTTCCTCGGAGGCCTCAATCATCTCCAATAACTCTTCGATAAGTTCTAAGTTATCGGCAAATTCTAGGCCCTCCTTTGTGCCCTCCGAAGGCGGTGTCCATGCCTTGATCGTCTTGATAACTGAAGCCAAGATCTCTTCAGGCTTTCTCTCTTCAACTGCCGGCGGAGTAGCATCACAATCATCGTTGTTGTTGTCATCGTCGTCGTCGTCGTCGTCGTCGTCGTCATCATCGACTACCTGAATAGGCTTATTCTTGCCGCCCTCGCCTGTCAAGTCAAAATTCAAATTACTGCCCACTAAAGTGTTTACCACCTCTTTGGGAATACCAGCGAGATTGCCGTTGATGCCAGCAAAGACACACGCGCACTGCAAATATGAGTGATTACTCTTATGCCTGTAAAGAGCTATTTGTTTGGGCGTCGCCGGAGCAGGGGCGTCAGGGTTTTCATCCCCATCTTGCTGTTGCTAGAGAAAAAAAAAGGTAAGAAAAGAAACAAGGACCACGGGAAAAGCAGTTTAAGCTCTCCCTGGACACACAGCAACCTTACCTGGTCGACAGCCATTTGCATGTAACCGCCCCCGATGCTCATACAGCAATCCGCCACCTTCCTGTGAAGCCACTCCCCCTTGAACCCTCCATTTACTCTTATTTTTAGCGCAACTTCATAGTCCCGTACAGCTTCCTTGTAGTGACCATTGTGTTTGCTGAGGTCCCCGAGACGGACATGAATTTGAGCCAGAAAAAGTGCAAGATCAGCATCTACGTGTTGAAAGAGTTTTTAAGTCATTCGGTGAGCAAAAAAGAAAATGAAAATTTGGGAACAAAATTCGTGCCAGAAGCAAGCGCATAAAAATCACAACATGGCGGATAAAGTAGACATGAAATTATGTCATGACAACGTGAAAATTTACTCCGTTTCGCTCTACAACCGCTCACCTTCGTCCAGAGGTTCTTGAACATCAAATGCGCCGCCCAGAATCGCTCTGGCAGTCTCAAGGTTTTCCCAGGCAATTTCCAAATCCTCCGCAACTTCCTTCCCCCCCCCCTCACTGCTGACCTGGGTATCGCTAGCTTCTTCAACAGTGTACAGAAGAGCAGTTCCGTAGAGATAATAAATTGGGGCAAGCGGGGGAAAGAGATCATTGGAGTTGCAAGATGGGTGTTCCATAAGAGATGTCAACATTCCACCAGCAGAAGCAATACATTCCTCCAGCTTACCTTCGGCTAAAAATGATTTCGCCAGTTTATACTCCTCGCAAGCTTCAACTGCTCTGATCGTCAGCCCCACCCCATCGAGTCCAAACCGAACACGGGCAAAGTTGAGAAACTTTGGGTCAGCCACAATATCCTCTGCAACAGCCTGCTCTCCCTCAGGCTCAAATAAGCCTTGTACGTCTCCGTTCTCGGCCATTTGTGCTTGCATCGCCAAAAGAAGGTCGTTTGCCCTCGTTGGGGTGGCGTCAACACTGGGTGCGGAGGCATTGGCGGGCTTCTCGTTTGAAGCCATAATATACTCTTTCTCCTCTTTTATTTCACTGCCAGGGTTTGAACCTAGTAATCTGTCAACTGCCATAAAATTCAATGAACAAATTCCAGTGGAAGTAGCCTTTTGGTGGATTTACTTCTCTCTGACCCCCACCCCGCTCAAAAACTCAAAAACTCAAGATCCTTCAGCATGGTCGCCATATCGTCTGAAACAGCGACCGACGTGGCCACTGCGAAAGCCAGTCACCTCGGCAATCTCGTTGCGGCTGTGATTAAGATGAACAGTGTGCTGAACGGGCCTGGAGAGGGTAAGGCAATTTTTTCAGGGTTTAGGGGCAGTGTGGGGTTGTTGTGATCCTTCTCTTTTATTAAAAGTGGATATATCGTGATCTTTATTTGTCGTGTGCGCGCGAACGCTTTTCTTAAGGCAATTTGAAGTCCTTGAGCGCGCATCATGGTCAGTCCTGATTATTTTTGTTTCTGTCCCTACCAACATATCCTGGTCTATAATGTTGTCGACCGTCTTGCAAATAGTCTTATGTGGTTATTCTACATGCACGACTAGCGAGTTGACGGTCCGATTGATGTGATGACGCGACGGACCAAATCTAGGTACTTTTTTGTCCTGTCTGGTTGGTATAGTCCCACTTCTCTGTTTCTTTTTTGGTTTTTAATTGGTTTTTAATGTGTTCACCTGTCTGCAAGCTAACTCCTGCCCCTCATCCTCCAATGCCCCCAATGCAGACCCACACTTGTCATCTTCAGTCCCGAAAACACTACTTCGCTGGCTATCCATCCCTTCTGTGCGCCTCTCTCGTGAAACAAGCTCCTCAAAAGCGTTTAGCAATGTGATTAAGGTAGCAACCGCATCCCTTGATGCCTCTCATGGCAGCGACGTGGAGTCGCTGCTTGCTGGATTCCAGAGTGTGTACGAGTCCGGCGTTGCGAAAGCTGCTGCTGCGGTTACATCGTCAATGAGCGATGATAATGATCATGCCGGCGAATACAATGGCTCGAACTCGGAAGATTCCTCCGCTGCATTGATATCCTCCCTTCCTTCCTTCCCTCCAAGTACCTCTCCAGTCTTGTGCACCTACTTGCTTGCTTTGGCTGCCTCCCTTCTGCTTCCTCATAACCCGTCCTCTACCCATTCATTGACGACAAAATCTCTCAGTTATGTTTATGCAAATCACATGTCAGCCCGACTTGCACCTCTCTTGACGTTCTTCACCTCAAACCTTCAACTAACCAACACTCATTCCGCGACCTTGACAAATGATTTGGAGGTCATTGAAGTCAACAGACGATCTCTGCAAGCATACTACGAGAAGTGTGTTCAGTTTCGAGACTCCTGGGGAATGGGAGTAGTTAGTAATTGTTTGGTTGGAAGTTTGTTGAGTGGGGATCTAGTGGAGCAGGCTGAGAAGGTGCTGGAGAGTACCACTTTTCCAGAGGGAGAAAACACTACAAATAACCAGCTCTGCCGACACTATTACTACTCTGGTCGCATCTCTGCCCTGACACTTGATTACTCCAAGGCGAGCCGTCTCCTTGACATGGCTCTGAAAAAGGCGCCATCTAACACCGCATTCGGTTTCAGGATGCAATGCCAGAAAATGATCATTGCTGTAAAGCTGCTAATGGGAGATGTGCCCGAGAGAAGTGCGTTTAGGGTCGAAGGCAAGGGTGGTGGAAAGGAGGAAAAAGAGGTGAGCTCATCGAGAATGGGCGTGACTACAATTGCATCTGTAAGCTTTCGCCGCGAATGAAAAAAAAACGCGTAACTTACCGCTCGAGTACCGTATTTGTTTACTGCTTTTTCACATTTGCTGCCTCTACTCTCAGATGGAATCTTATCTCCTCATTACGAAGAGTGTCCGCCTTGGTAACGTGGGGGAATTTGAGCGCGTCAAGGAGGCCCATCGATTGCGCTTCGACTCTGATGGGACATATACGCTCATCGAGCGTCTTGCCCACAATGTTGTGAAGGCTGGCCTTCGTCAGCTATCTATCAGCTACTCCAAGATCTCAATGAGGGATATTGCAGAGAGGTTGGGGTTGGGAGAAGGTGAAAAGGGAGAGAGGACGGCGGAGTTTGTTGCCAGCAAGGCGATACGAGATGGCGTAATTGATGCGATCATCGAGCCTGCAGAGGGGGATAACGAAGTCCAGATGTGCCTGGTGAGCAGGGAAGTAATAAACGTCTATGGTACAGAAGAACCCACCGAGGCGTTCCACAAGAGAATCGCATTCTGTCTAGAGACGAGGTGAGTTTTTACATATTTTTTCGACCTGGCCCATCCGTCCGTCTTTTTATTCGATAAACTTATATTCAAACGACCCAAACCATACAGGAACGCCGCCATCAAAGGCCACCGCTATCCCGAGGACGCTTTCAAAAAGAAGAAAGGTGACAAGGAGGAAGAAGAGGACAAGATTACTGATGAAGAACTCGCAGAGGAAATTTTGGAGGAATACGAGGATGATTTTTAAGCGCAAAGAGAGTTGTAAATGTGGTAATAGCAGCGCTTTGATTTTTTTTGGGGGGCAATACTTAAAAATATATATTTGGTCTTCAATTAACTTTCACTGCCCACAAAGGTCGGTTGCCTTTCAAACCAACACATCCGCGACCAAGGAATTAGGCGACAGGCCCCTTGAAAGGATTGATCCGGGAAAATATACCGTGACCGCGAGCAGCATGCGCTCCGGCCGCACCGACGTGAAGAGGCACGAGGTACTTTCCATAGACTCCTACTTGCTTGTGGACCTTGAAGCTGTATTTAGCGATGGTGCCATTCTTATCAACAAAAGAAGGAATCGTTGTGTAAAAAAATGGTAAGCCCTTTCCACCAAATAGTCCCATTGATATTCCCGTGACTAAGAGGCAAAGTGTAAGCGAGTGTCCGAATAATAATACCACATAAAAGCCAAGTTAGCGCTCATAATCTCACCAGGCATGATAACACCAAAAGCATACATAGCCAAGTGGGACGCCTTTGCGGCAACGACTTCGCCAGCAGAGGAGCCAGCAAGCGATTCAACAGCGCGACTGGACAGCTTTGTGGCAACGCGAGGGATCATAATCATCCCAGAGAGCAGGCCAAGAGACTTATGACGGTGCATCCAAACACCCTTCTCCTTTCCTTTTACGTTCTGCGCCTGCAGAACACACCCGATTGATCCAATCATTGCCGGTGCGCTGACCCAGTGAAGTACAGAAGCAGCACGGGAGTATGCTGCAGATGCCATACTCAGGTTGAAACCTGGAACACAATTAGACCTATTTGAATTATCCTTCTTCCTTTTCGGATTTCTCTCTAGAAATGTTTGTTCTGTGAGAGGTTTTACGTGAAATTACGATTTAAATGTCTTACGGCGTCTGTGCAATGTATTCGAGAATTCGAAGCGACGAAGAGCAGGTGTTTTTGTTTTTTTGGAGTGGTTGTTGAAGATGAAAGTGTCCACGTTTTGTTTTTGAAAGTGTCCTCGTTTTTTACGATTTTCTCTTCTAATACATTAATGTTGCATTGGGTTGTCTGCAAGAGATGCGAAGTTTCAAACAGAAACACTTCGTTTCGCAAATTGCTATACACTACATCGACTAACACGTTCCCAGAAATTTTCGATATATTTCGAGCAATCGACAGGATGCTCTACGCAATACATGTGCTGGGCGTCCTTCACAATTATATTCTCTACTGATCCTTTGCCCTCCCATAATCCGAAGACATTCTCCAGCCCATCCTTACAGTAAGGAACTATTTTGTCTTCACCTCCCCACATAATGAGGACAGGAATAGACAGTCTCATCAACTTCTTGTAATCACCCTCGAGTTCCCCCCATTCCATTTCAAGAAGTCGTTTGATGAGCGTATAGCCAAACTGTCTCTGCAAGGGGTTAGCAAAGCGTTCACAAGCATACAAGTGATACTTTCGAAAATTCACTGAGTTGTGGTCATCAAATTGAGCCTCAGAGGGTGATGGTTTTTTCCAGAATATATTTGCAAAAATGTGTTCCATGAAGGGAATGAAATTAACCAAGAAGGAGAGAAGGGGAACTTTGGCGTCGTTTAAGAGTTTTCGCTGTCGCTTGAATCCAACACTACATGTGACAATTGCGCAAGAACGAGAAATTCGTGTTAGGGTGTGCATTATTATCTTCACTCATGTTTCATTGTTATACTTACGGCGCGATTTGTACCAGAGAGTTGATGCTCTTGGGGTAAAGAGCTGCGAACTTTGACGTCACCCCCCCTCCCATGCTAAATCCAATGAGATCAATTGGTTTGTCTTCCCCCAGAACAAGCAGTAGCTCCGCCAAGGAACTGGCATAAAAAACTGCGTCATCCAGATGGTTGTGTGTCGATACACTGTTGTTGGTGCCTATTAGATCAAAGACAAGCACTCTCCTCATTGCGCAGATGACCTCGGCAAGGTAAGAAACATCATTTGATGATCCCATAAATCCATGGCAAATGACAACCAATGGCAGCTCATCACTGACACCACCCACACCGAAATATTTATAGAATATAATGCCTCGTGATACCCGAGCATACCCCCCCCCATCCACGACATCTTCTGTACATGCCAATACCTTCTCCACTTCCTCCTCGCTTTTCGTCTGAAAATTATACTTCTTCGAAGTTTTTAGAGGAGGAAAAAGTGAAAATGTTCTTCGACGTTTCTTGAGGTAGTTTGAGAGGCAGGACAACAAGGACATTGCAACGACGAAAGAACTGATGAGTGACATCCTGAATCAGGGTACCGGAAAGTTAAGCATATAAAATCTGGGGACTGAACACGTGCTGAAAATTGATACACATGACATACATGGTTCGAACATTGGGGAATCTTCAGAAATTAATAACCCTTAAACCAGCATTACTGCCCCAAAAACTGCCCCGAACCACGCCAATATTAGCTTCAATATGCCTCCTAAGCTCAATAAGACTTCATTTGCCTCTCACTCAAGTCACGAACTCCTCACTGCTCCCAAACCAAATCGAACTGTACCTCCCGCATCACTGTCTAGTAGTTTCAAGGATGGATCAATAGACAACGACAGGACTTCGCACGCTGAAAATATCTGCAACCATGCTAAACCAACGCCATACCAAATGTGGCTTGCGACCAATCCTGCCTTTAGCTTTCTGCTCTTCTTCAGCATTAACTTCGGATTAATTCTTACATCGATTTTGCTGCAGGGCTCGGGCGTGTCAGTGATTAGCATGGATAAGATCACACAGATCGGCCTTGACATTCCCGACGACGTCTACCAAATGAGGGCGAACGCTTACGAAGCTGCTAAGGATGAGGCAGATTTCGGCCTGTCAGGAATAAAATGCCCACGTGAAGAGATGCAACGCGCCCCGCTGCAAATGATACTCGAGTCCTCCTCTTCCAGCATATTGAGTAAAGAAGGGCTTACAGAACTCCAAAAGCTGGAGGATTTCTTCATCAAGACGGCCGAATGGAAAGAGAAGTGTTCCCTGCTTTGGGCTGATTCGCCAACATGCGAGAATGTGGCTATATATAACTCGGCGGCAAATCCCCACTGGGTCAACAAACCTAACGTTACGGACGTTAACGGTTGTATTCTTCCCTCGTCACCGGTAACTTTTTTTATAAAGTATGGTGACCCCACCTTTAGCTCAATCGATGCAACACTCGCGAAAATAAAATCCAACGCGAATGATTGGTCAGCTTTCACAGATTTGCTGGACCGCGACTTCAGTATCGAGAAACCAAAAACCAATGTTATGAAAACCACGTGAGTGTATGTGCAGTGCAGACTTGTTACAGAGACCAGTTTTGGCCCCACTAACTCGAACCCTTATTTTTACATCCACTAAATTGCCGCCCATTTCTATTTCAACAACATCACTTAACGCCACTGCCTCAGGATTTACTACGGCACGCCCTTTAAGAACTACACTTACTACATGAAACTCCACGGTGACGCTGCGCCTAATAATCCTGACCATTACGAGTACTACACGAGAGACCATGTGGAGATAGAGTTGTCTGAGTTACAGGATTACTTTGAAGGGGATCATGTGAAGGAATACCTGGAGAGCAATTTTAACGGTCTAGGTGGCGATGGCGATAGGGGCGAGAACGAAAAATACATTGTCAGCTACAGCCACGTCAATTACAACCCAATGGAACAGCTTGTCTTGGGGGACATAAGCAAAATCGTCGTGAGTATATTTTTTGTCTTCACGTACATGTGGTACTCGACAGGAAGCTTCTTTATCACCTGCTGCGGTTTGTTCCAGATATTTACCTCATTTGCGGGCGCTAATCTTGTATATAGGTTCTTATGGCCCTCAAGCGATGGTTTTGGCTACGAATACTTCACACTTTTCTGTGGGCTAGCTATGTTTGTTATCATGGGGATAGGTGCTGACGACGTTTTTGTCTACTGGGATACATGGAATCAGTCCTTCACCAGCACCTCGCATAAGCATGCCAATAAAGCTGATCGATTAGCCCACGTCTACGGGCATGCAGTGAACGCTATGTTTGTAACATCAGCGACTACTGTGATCAGCTTTTTCAGCAACCTCAGCAGCAATTTTATCGGAGGTGAGTGTCGACGAGACGAGGGGCACACTACACTATTATGGCCATTTTTCTATCTTTTCACTCCTTGTCTCGACATACCGTGATAACCAATTGCGCATAAATTCGACTAACTTGTCCTCATCACAGTGAGAACTTTTGGCCTGTTTGCTGGCCTTCTTGTTGCCGTGAACTTCATCTCTGTGTGTACTTTTTTCCCGGCGACAGTCTTATTCTACGACAAGTTCTTGAAGAACACTAGGTTCTGCTTCGGAATAATTTCTATTTTGAAAATGAAGCTTGTTGATTATTTCCAGAAGCGAAAGTTGTGCCCATTTTTCTGCGGAGTTAAAGCTCCCCTGCCTTCTAAACCCCGTCTGAGTATTATCGAAGAGGACAAGCTCACTCAGCAGGATGATGAGAGCAAAAGGTGGTGGAAAAACACTTATGCACCTTGGCTTTTCAAGTATAGATTCGTTGTGACTGCACTCTTTATTACCGTCTTCGGGATATTCTCAGTCGGCGCAGCTATGATATCCCCGACTCCTTTAGAGGTACACGAGCTGTTCCCCCATGGCAGCAATTACTATACCTTCGTCAAAAATAGTTTGACGAGATTCCCCTCGACAAGCCGGCCTTTGCTCGTTCACTTAGTTTTCGGTATAGAAGTGGACGACCCTGTTGACTACGGGAACGAGAAAAAAACTGAGTTTTTGCCTGCGGGAGACAAGAGCGGCGAAGTAAGTGGGAGAGTGAACTGGGACAGAAGCTTTTTGATGGATCGACGGGAGTTTCAGCAGCAATATGTAGACCTCTGCAATGAGGTTGCATCAACTCTCTCTGCGGATCCGAAGTACAAGATCAATAAGGCATTTGGAATCAATCCCCAATATGACGAAAATAGCAACGGAGTACTCGGGGATAGTGAAAAAGCAACTTTCAACGGGATCCAATGCGTATTGAATGGATTTAAGCTCTTCAACAACGTCACAGGAATGAAGGAGATAAACTTAGATGCTAATGCCAACACTGAGACCACCTCTTATGACGTGAGTGGCTTCCACGATATCGCGCAATTCGAATTTCCAACAGTAAGGGACGGAGCGTGGGATATAACACCGGCAAACGAGGATAATTGCCACTACTGCTTCGATGCATTCACTCTGAGCAACTTCCAAAGCGCGCATGTGACAAAACTTGGTGTCCTGACGAACACCAGTAGAATCAATCGGAATTGCAACTGCATGGGATTATTCCCGGTTCCAAGCAACATTTGTTTCAGCGATTTCAACTACCTCGAGGAAGACAACCCCTTCCGATGTACGGAAACAAGCATGTTCAAGGGTTTCCTGAGTACCTACACAAGCCTAGGGGGAAACAAAAAGATGTGGGCTAACTACCTTTTCGCCACCAAAGATGAGAACAATAAATTTCTCAAGATTGCCATGACTGAGATCAGTGCCCAAACGACTCTTAACATATTTGATAAGGACGCTTGGGCCGGAATGAGTTTTGTGGAGGCCTGGGACGACTGGGCTGCAGAATACAATGAGAGGACGGAAAGCAGTGCAAAGGTCATGGTTCAGATAGAGACGGCCCCGAAGTGGAAACAGACAATCTTGCTGATGCCCGCTGCGATAAACGGGGTGGTGCTGTCGCTGTTTTTGTCTTGGTGTGTGCTAGTCTTCGCAACAGAGAACTATCTCATCGCAACCTTCGCAGCATTGACCATCGCAATGATTGTGGTAATCGTGTTTGGCTTCCTAACTTTCAGTGGGTGGGGCTTGGGTTTGTTAGAGGGAATCCTTGTGGTTCTTGTCATCGGATTCAGCGTCGATTACACTGTCCATTTGAGCGACAGTTATAAGGTTAGCTCAAAACCGACTAGATTTTTGAAAGTCCAGGATGCGCTAGACAGTGTCGGAGATAGCATCCTAAGTGGCGCGGTCAGCACAATAGGGGCTGCCGCTATCATGCTCTCCGCGTCAATAAGCTTCTTCAGCAAGTTTGGGGCTTTCATTTTCTTGACAATCATCTTGAGCACAACGTTTAGCTTGGGATTTTATTGCTGTCTGCTGATGATTGCAGGCCCAATAGGAGGCACGGGAAACGTCGCGAACCTCTTCAGCGATTTGATTAAGAGTGCTGAGACGAAACTCCTGAGGGACGAGGAAATGTTCAAGAAGGAGCGGGAAGCGAATGCTGCTATGCGGGTGCACGACTCGCGAACATTGTGATTATAAAAATAAACCACTCGTGTGCTTAGGCTGCGTTATTACAAGAAGAACTATTCTCTGTTTCATGGTATGCATCAAGTACATAGAAACGTCATTATCAATCCGTATTCTGTAAACGACAGCTGCCAATTATTCCTTGCCTAAGAAATATAGGGCTGCAACAACTCCAGTAGCTTGAAGAAGGCTATGTACGACATCGCTTGGAAGAAGACAGAAGGCAACAACATAACCGGCCAATTTCAGACCAATTTTGACATTGAAATCGTTGACCTTCTCCAGCATTTGATTGGCAAGCCTGGGGTCTTCAATTTTCTCAATTGACCCAGCAACATCAAACACACCCGCCTGAGCTATGTTTCACAAGCCAGCTCTCCCGCTCTCTCGATAAGAGTACCCCAAAGCAAACGGCAGAGAGCAACTCACGCACCGAACAAAATTGCCGATGAAGTCGTTAGAACCCCCACTTGTTGTCAAGAGTGCAATGATATATGTTAAGAGGAGAAATGAATTTCCAACAAGTTTTCGACGCTTCCGCTCTTCCTCGTCAATGTTCGTCAAATTCAACGCAGCTTCCTCCCTAAGTCTCTCCCTCGTCTCCTTGTCAGGTAAATTCTGTGATTTCTTGGTAAAAATTCCAAAGAAAATTTGTTTCTCCTCACCATCTCTAGGGAGAATTCCCGATTGATCCAGTGCATCCTTCACTATCTTAAATTTCCCATCGTTACGGAAAGGAGGTGGAACTGACATAATCATACCAAGCGATGTCGATGTCGATGTCGATGTCGATGCCGTCGCCGCGCAAGTCGCAGCCCTGCTGTGTGTCGTGGAAAGAATGTGACGGTGGTTCACTCTTTGTGTGAGGAGGAACGACGCCGAATGCGTGACCAGCAACAGATACAATAGCATCGACTGCAGACCCATGTTGTGGTGCTTTTCGGGACTGACTTTTGGTTTAGGTACAGTTACAAAGTCGAGTGCTTTAATGACAAATAATAGTATGGAGGACGTTGCTTCCAAATTTGGTGATGATTGGGGGCGATTAGCTGGTGTTATGCCAATTTTGGCCAAAGTATGTGAATCCAAGTGAAATTCACCCCACACCCCACACAAAAACCCAAGTCCCCCCTATCGATAAGACAACACTATATTAAAAAACTTCCCCCCCGCATGTTCCGATAGTATTGAAGGTGCCAACAATCAATGGCAGAAGTAGTAAAGAAGTTCCTCAAATCGAAAACAGCACGCCTCGAAAACCAATGGTTTGTCTCTGATGTCCAATAAAACGCCAAGTTCACCCCGTCCCCCTGTGCCAACGTACAAACCTCAAGCGCCTCCTTGTCATCTGACATTGCCACATTCTCCTCCTCCTACTTTTGAGGAAGGAGAGAAGGCCTTTGTCAGTGTAGTTGGGGTGAATGGTGATGGTTGCAACAGAAAGTTATTGGAAAATGTGTTCATTGGCAGCACCGGGGACGATTCTGTTGACGTGGCCAGTGGCTTGGGAGCTGAAGTTGTATTTACAATGTCCGGTTCCAACCACATAGTCCTTCAATTCCCGTCCCCTCTTACTGCCAACAAACTCCTGTCAAAAATGGCAACAAATAAATTCACCCGCGGGATGGCTTTGGGACGAACAGATGGGAAGGATAACAAGATATTGAGGGGTATTTTGATGACAAACAACCGCCCTGGCTTGGAAGACGGCCAACGCTGGACCAAACCAATCCAGCCGCGCTTCACCACTGAGGGGGGTGGTCCCACCCGCTTTGTAAAAGTCACAGGGATTGGATCTGTTGCCTCTTCGGCCGCTGCTACAGTCTTAATTGCCGATATTCGGAATATTTTTACCCCCTACGACTCAACTGGGCACGGGGTCGAGGTTTGGGTCGGTCGCAGTGGGAGGAACTCTGCTTTTGTCGGTTTTCGTAATACTGCCGATGCGAGGAAAGTTGTGGGTGGGCACTTGCAGGTGAGTGACAGCGGCAAATTGATAAAGTTGTGCAGCTTATAGAGTGCATCTAACTCTTCCGCCGTCACTCTTATTTTTCCACCATCACTCCCTTTCCCCCACCACCATCAACCACCGGCAATTATTACCTAACCCTTCAGAACTTTGCCTACAACTCAACCCGCCTATTCCTTGAGTATGCTTTTATTCTCTCTCCGTGCCGAAGCGCCAACAAAGATGGAGACAGCCAAAAACAGACTACCTCATCCGAGTGCACATCATTGACATCTCACATAAAGATCCCAGGCCTCATTCTCGTAAACGATTTCGTTTCAGTGCAGGAAGAGGCCGAGTTGGTGAAAATTCTCACTGGACCCTCTGTTCACTGGGCTGTGCAGGAGCGTCCATCGGGCGGAGTTGTCCGACGTCGTGTTCAGCATTATGGATATGTCTTTGACTACAAAACATCCGACGTCCTCCGAGCTGAAACTGGGTTATGTCCTCCAATGCCAGCCGACAAGACCAGCCAGGCCAGTTGCCACCAAATCCAAGGTGCAGAAGATCGCGGCAAAGATAGACATAGACAGTGCGCAGAAGGAAGTTTTGACGAGGGATGGAGCATGCTAGGGAGCGTTACATCACGCCTCCGATCTTACGCCCCTCTCGTCCAAAATGTCAACCAGATTACTGTCAATGAATACCCTCCCTCGGTGGGAATCGGCTCACACGTTGACACCCCTTCGGCGTTTGCTGATGGTATCTGTTCCGTCAGTCTTGGTGGCGACGTTGTTATGGAATTCCGCGAGGTCAAGACCACTAATGACGGTTTCAATATCGAAACTGGGGTAAAAAAGCAAGTTTTCCTCCCCCGTAGGAGTCTTCTGATCATGAGCGGAGATTCTCGTTATTGTTGGGAGCACTCAATTGCATCTCGAATGACTGACACTGTTGAGGGTGTTGTGAGAAGAAGGGAGAAGAGAGTCAGCATTACTTACAGGACGGCTATTTCCCTGCAAGGGCAGCCTCTGACACCTTTGGAGACGTTGGATTTCCCCCCTAGAACCGTTGGCGGGAGGAAAGGGGGGGAAGTAGAAAATAGGCACGCGAATGACATGGAGGTTACTGTGAAGGAGTCTGGGGACCCTCTTATCACACCAGAGGAGGAGAGAAAGCATGTTCACCAAGTTTATGACGCAATTGCAGAACAATGTAAGTGAGGTAACAACGGGGAGAGCGCTCAGCTGGATAAGTGCGAACGCTCATGAAGGGGGCCGAGAAGGTATAAAGACTATGATTACACAAGCATTATTAGATGACGAAACTTAAGCTCCCGGCGGTGGATTGCCTAATTAACTCTCCGCTAACCGTCGGGGTCGGTGTTGATCGCAAATTGACGAGGCATTTGGATGAGTTTTTTTTCCCCAACCTACACGGAATTGCAATGCCCACCCTGTAAAGGCTGCAACAATGTGCTAACACCTCCATTGTCAACGTGCTGTTTCCAGGGCACCACACGCGTGGCAAACGTGGGATTTTGTGGCCCCGAGCCACTGAGTTCCTTGCCTCTCTCCCCTCCTGCTCGGTTATTGCCGACATTGGTTGTGGCGATGGGAAGTACTTTGCGGCATCGTGGTCTTCTGGTCACTACGTCATAGGGTCTGACATGTCTCTTGAGCTCCTCCGCTGCACCCTCAATGGCACTGGGGGTGGCAAAGACGCAAGACAAAAAGCTTTTGATGACTCTGGCGATTCTCGTAGGCCCGAGGTATTTGGCGGGGACATTCTTAACATTGCTCTCCGTGACGGAAGTGTTGATGCTGTCATTTGTATCGCGGTCCTGCATCACATCAGCACAAGGGAACGGAGAATCCGATGCCTTCAGGAGCTTTGTCGGATTGTCAAGGTGGGGGGTAAGGTCGACGTCCAGGCTTGGGCCCTAGAGCAGGATCCGAAGAGCAAGCGCCAGTTCAAAAACCAAGACTTGCATGTGCCATTCAAGGCGCAGCCAAGGTATTTGGCCAAAGATGCAGAAAGTACCGGTGGGGGAGTTAGGGATGAGACCAGCGGTTTGATTACATTTGAGCGCTTCTGCCATGTATATAGGGAGGGAGAGCTTGGGGAGCTAGCTGGGGAGATAGAAGGCTTGCAAATTTTGGAACAAGGCTGGGATAGTGGAAACCACTATATTCGGCTCTTACGAACCAAGTGATAAGAAGTTAAAAGGTGTGTGGAGCCACAAAGTAGGGTTTGCTTCTGTTTTGACATTTTTACTTTACACTTAGCACCAGTTCGTTAGTTAGCGTTTTTTTTTTTTTTTGCGTTTTTTCAAGAGAAAAAACGAGAAAGTATCTTCTAGTCAACTCACAAAAAATACCCCAATCCACAGCCATGCTAAGAACTATTGCTAAGGCCCTCGTTTCTCCCATGATCGCCCCTGCCCTCATGTTCATGTAAGATAACTAACTTTGTTGAAAAATTTCCTTGAATCATTGTCAGCGACTAACCCTGACCCTCCCTCTCTTGTCCCTCTCTTTTTGCTAGTGGCATTGGAACCGGTCTTATACCCAACTATCCTGATCCTAAGATCGCCGAGTACACACCATTTTGGTCAAATGTCTTTGGATCAGAGCTGAACGAGAAGGCCTTCTTGACCTTCATAGGAGTTAGCAAGGTTTTTGGCGTTATGTCCATGTGGAAGAGTGACAGTAAGCTCGGAAACATCGCCTGCTTGACGCCGTCTTTGTGCGCTCTCTACATGCATAAAGAGATGGGCGACCCATGGTTCCCTGCTGCCTTTATGTCCGTTGCCATCTCTTATCTGCTTTTGACAGATCCTGAAAAAAAGAAGGCAAAAGGTAACTAGAATATAGACCCGCAGGTATAAAGCCTTTGTTCGCTTAGCAATTTAAAACGACACCATTTGCACAGTTATTATTTCCTATCCTATCTTCTTTTTCTCGGAGCTTTCCGTGGTGGTACAACTACAAAATAGTCTTCGGGCTGAACAGCAGCCCATTTCCTTTTATCTGCAGCTGCTGCAACCCTATCTCTCTTCTTTGGCGCGACTCTTTTTACCTGGCTGCCATTTGCGGTTTCATTTTTCGAAGTGCCGCCCTTGGCCTTGGATTTGCAGTTAGATTTGCCTTTGTTGCTGCAGATACCTTCGACATCTTCGCCCAGCTGAAGCTGAATTAATTTCTTCTCTTGCCAGTCAGCTTCCTGTTGACGAAATTTTTGAATCTCCAGGTCCTGCTTATTGGTCGATGGCCTTGCATGGGAAGACAGTTGCGAATTGTAAGGCGATATTATCGGTTTATTCTCGACTGTCTCCAGCTGCGGCACCTTCCTTCCCTCGGGGAGTGGTTTCTCCTGCTGCAAAAAAGTTGAGCGCATTCTCTTCCTCTGGTTGATGGACAGGGAAGCCAAGTTGGCCTCATTCATGTCCAACAAGCGCTCCCGCAGGCGGTCCAGTTCTTCGCCGCGAGTTGCTGGGTCGTCAAAATCCCACAAACTTCTCCCAACTCTTCTGCACATCATGTAGCTCGCATTCCCATGTAGCTCCAAATTTGTATGTGTTTCGTCTGCATACGTCCAGTGCCTGTAACCAACCAGTTTTTCTCTCCCAGATGTTGTCGCATTACCTCTGCTTGCGTAATCTCCAACAGCGCCAACCCTTACAAACCCGTAACGTCCGTAGAATCCCTGTGTTAATTAAGTGTTAGGGGGTGAACATGTGACTTTGATGGCATGTTGTCGGCCTTGGTCCAATATCCAATATCCTTGACTCCCATAATCCACCTACCTTGCTTGCATCTGTGGCCATGACGACTACATAGTCAAACTCCCTCCCTTTTCTACCGCTATCTCCCTTGCCCCTTTCTTCCTTCCGCCTCGCTTCGTTCCACTTTTTTATCTCTTCCCACCCCTGATGCATCAGAATCTCTCCACAACCCAGACCAGCCAACAAACTGATCTCACAAATATGCGGCCAAACAATGCCACTCGTAAAGGGGTTACCCGCCCTCGGACTGTTGTTCAATACTTTAGCAAATACATCGCTAAGTCCTGTGACGTACGGGTCAGGATTGTAGCTTGCCCGGGCTGCCTTCGTATCTGCTTTGCCTCCCTTGAGGTAAAAGTCGGGGATTGGACCTATATCTGATACCGGGTTAAGGGAGTCCCAAGAGAAAGAAGAAACCCAGCAGGTAAAGGTTGTCATGGTAATGTAGCCCTGCAAAAAGCCCGTCCCGACTCCTTGAGGACCTGATGGGGCGATTGTAGAAAGCAATTGGGACGAAGGAAGATCTTCATTAGCCGTAGAGTAACCCCCATCATCTCCGTTCAGACTGTTGCACGTAGAGTCCGTGCTCGTATCGAAGAATCCACCGTCATCGCTTTCGTCATTAGTTTCATTGGGGACGCCGCCGGCGTTGCCTCCACGGAGGCGGATCTGTACACCGATCATGGGACTACAGAGGAAAAAGTTTAAATATCAGATACGATGGTCTGTCAAGCTCTCACCGAGCGCTCCCAGTAGCAAACGCTTTGCCATACACTCACCTGTCGATCAAAACTCTCTCCTCCATATAAGAGTAGCTAAGCGGAGGGTCATACCCCTTGTACAACATTTTTCGAACCGGCATCATCTTCCCTCCACCGATTGATACTTTTTTCTCTAGCTCTCCGTAGAGGTTTGTGCATTCACCGAGTACTGTGTTACTGCCGTTGGGGGGTTGCTTTACATTGCCATATTTACCATACCTCAAGCCCCTCAGCACCCCTCCGCGAACGCCGGCCTCAGCATTAATTCCATCAAGCTCCTTCAGACAGTCCTGCCACTCGCTGCGAGAAGCAGGCGTCCAAAAAACAGAATATGGGTGCAGGGGCTGTACTCGATGACGGCGAGCATGAAAGAAGTATTGTGACGAGTAAGAAAATCAGTAAAGTGTAGCAAGGAAGATAATTATGTGTGAAGGGCTGTACAATTTTTCTCACCTGCTTTTTCTTCTTTTTCTTGTTCTGTTTCTTGCATTTACCGCTCTCGCCATCGTCTTCAGCTGCCAGTCCGACACGGTTGTCAAACTGCATCACCCTCGACATATCGTACGTCACTTGGTGAGGATAACGCCTGCTCACAGGAATCTGCGTGGTGTTGGGGGTGAGAAGGGAAGGCGCATGAAGCGGGTTGGAGCGTCACACAAGCGGGTTGGTGCGTCACAAATCAAAATTTGACTTCTTTCACTTGCCAACCCTCACCGCATGCGTGCAAAGAAAACCACCCCACACACGAATGCACTTCGATCTTACGCCACAAACTTACCTTATCGTTGGAATCTCCCTCGTTCGTGCTACTGAGAAGTCTAATTTCACCCTCTTTATCATCATCACTGGTATTGGCGGAGGCACCTGAAGCTGACGCTTCGGCCCTCTTCTTGTCGACGATCTCACCGTTCGTCGTTTGCTGAAGGTATTTTGAAGCGTTCGGAATTAGACCCATGGAGGAATGTTCCTTGGGAATTGACATCGCTGCCTCAGAGCGCCGCGGCCTCTGACTCGCATCATTGACATTAGATGCAGCAGACCCGTCATTCTTCTTCTGGCGTTTTGACGAAGAATAAGGGGAAGACGATGTGCCATTGCCATTGCCATTGCCATTGCCATTGCCATTGCCATTGCCATTGCCATTGCCATTGCCATTGCCATTGCCATTGCCATTGCCATTGCCATTGCCATTGCCATTGCCATTGCCATT
>Ga0115556_1000163_pt1 | contig 42773 bp, 40 predicted proteins | sample COGITO_mtgs_1104_5_FD_87282 | JGI IMG/M metagenome (GOLD analysis project Ga0115556, IMG submission 87282) | Pelagic marine microbial communities from North Sea - COGITO_mtgs_110414 | ecosystem: Environmental > Aquatic > Marine > Epipelagic | place: Germany:Helgoland, sampling site Kabeltonne... | reverse complement strand
TGGGGGGGAGCGGCTGTTGTCGTCGTCGTTGTCGGAGGAGGAGGAGGAGGAGGAGTCGTCGTTGGGACGGTGGTGTACTGCTGTTTAATGCACTTGCGACAACGGTCGAGCAGTAGCAGGTGCGTCTTGCTGCCTGGCTGCAGGACGGGGTTGAGGTCCCTGAGCTTGTCCGCCGCCCCCCTCAGGTCCGGTCCGATGTCGGAGACGGGCACGGGCTGCGTCGTCGTCGTCGTCGTCGTCGTGAACCGGGTCGGAGGGGGGAGGGGCACGTGGAGGAGCCGTCGGAAGCGCACCGTAACGGTGGAGCCGGGTAGGCGGCCGTTTATCGACGCGACGACGCCGTCCACGGAGGAGTGGGGCCACATCTTTCCGCCCAGGGTGCTCTCCACCGCGACGATCGCGTCCCCAGGCATGAGCATCGAGGAGAGGTGGGAGGGGATGGGGGAGGTTATTTCCACGCGAGGGACAGGGAGCATTGGGGAGGAGTTGGCGGAGGAGTCGGCGTTGGCGTTGCCGTTACCGTTACCGTTCCCCCCCCCGTTCGAATCGTCCGGTGCCGTGGGACCGTCAGCTCCGTCGGTCTCGGGCCGCGGCTCGTTTGGGTTCACCTGTATCAGCGTCAGCCCGATGGGACGGAGCAGGGTCAGTTCGAATTCCTCGGTGATCACTTCCGATCGCGCCGACGGCGACGGCAAAGGCGACGGCAAGGGCGACGGCAAAGGCGACGGGGACGGCAAAGGCGAGGCGGCACCCGCGGGAGGGGAGGTGGGAGGGGCAGAGGGTAGGGTGGCCGTTTCTGATGAGGTCGGTATGGCGTTGACATTTTTGTTGTTGTTGTTGTTGTTGCCGTCGCCGTTGTAGTCGCCGTTGTCGTTGCCGTTGCCGTTGCCGTTGCCGTTGCCGTTGCCGTTGACGTTGACGTTGACGTTGACGTTGACGCCGCCGTTCTCGTGGGCCACTCCGCTCCTACCCCAACCGTCCCAACCCCAGAATCCCGGCGTCGTCGTCGTCGGAGAGGACGGTGTGGAATCGGAACCCTTCACACCGCCACCGCCACCGCCGCCGCCCGGGCCCGCGCTGCCGTCCCACGCCCTCCCCTCCCCATCGACCCCGTACGAGTTGTACGTGGAGGCAAGCTTCGTGCCCCCGACGGCCCCTTTTGTGTTTCCTCGGTGAATCCCCTTTGTGCCGCCGACGGAGTTGCCGAGGCTTGCGCTGGTGGCGGGGGGGGGGAGGGGGGAGGAAGCTTGTGGTAGGAGTGGCGTGTTGATGGAGGGGAGGGAGAACGGTGGGGAAGGCGGGCATTTTTGTGGGCGAGGTGGGGAGAGTAGGGGTAGGTTGAAGGGAGGTGAAGTAGGAGGACCAGGACCGTGAGGACGGAAGGGAATGCAGTGAAGGGCATGTTTATTTTTTTTCGCCCCTAAATGGTAACTGGTTGGAAGAATGCGAGGTCCGGAGCAAAGATGATGGGTTTTAGGACGAATTATATTCAAAACCGATGCCACAGTGTGTGTATCGGATTTGTCGAACTTCGCTGATCAGGCGAGAAGTAGAGGAGAGGCGAAGGACCCCCTCCCCTCTCTACCTAAAATTGGAGTAGTACGTAGAGATGAAGGGGATCGGGGATGGGGGAAGTAGTTTTATGTCGTGTTAAGGACCTGGTTTGATCGCCAGGTTTTCTGACCCCCCGACACAGCATTGTCACTTCTAAAAATAAATCCGGGTGATATAATTGTCAGCTCTGTGAAATAAACTATCCTCACTCAGCAGTAATATTAAGAGAGTACTATCTGACCTTTTTTCAATCAGAATATACGAGCGGTACCTAACAGCTCCACAATTGCTGACACACTCCGGAATTCCACCTTAACCCTAAACTTACCGATCTCCTCTGAATTTCTGTCCAATCGAAAAGGCCAACAAACTTTGCCCTAGACAAAAATCAACGTTTCCTCGTCTTTTCTCGCTTTAAAACAATAGAGCAGAGCAGATGAAGACCTTTTTGATATTGTTGGTGTCGTCACTGGTGTGGTCACTAAGTGAATCGTTTGTTCACTTGCCGTCAACACAGCTTTTCACGAACTCTCCCCCGGCGTTCAATCCCCGATCCGGTCCCCACCATCCCACGGCGCTCTCGGCGAACGTGAAGTTGAACTTCCCCTCCAAGACGGTATCCGTGCCCGAGGGATCGGCGATGAAGTCAGCCTGCGCCAAGGCCGGGTTCAAGCCGAAGTACAGCTGTAAAAAGGGGGACTGCGGGAGCTGCACTGTTACGGTGGGAGGGGCGAGGGTGAAGTGCTGTATTGGAAAGGTGCCGCCGGCGCCAAAGCTGAAGAGTATTGCGGAGAAGGGACTTAATGTTAGGTGAAGAAATGTAGGATGTAGGGGTTACGGTCTTGTCTTTAGGAGAACAGATGGATCCCCTGGAGAAGGTGCTTGGGAAAGAGAATGAGAATGAATTAAAACATGGAGAAGAATGTTTTTTGATGTGTTGTGGGAAAAGTGAGGAGAGATTGGTTGCCCTCGTAAAAAACTAGTATTCTTATTGTTAGTGTATTCCCTTCAAGGCGTGGTGTTTTTTGCTTCATTTTTCGATCAGAGGATTTTCTTCCTCCTGAAGTATGCCCTCAGATAAAAGACCTGGAAACCGGCTGTTGTGAGGAGCACAGTTATGGAGAGGAGGGAGAACCAGTGGATTCGACGGGAGGTTGAGGTTGAAGTCTTGTGCATTCGGGCCTCGCGGACCTGAGGTGGGAGGGGAAAGGGGGGAAAAGGGAAGGCGTTAGCAGAAATTTAAGTTATGAGGCGGGGCATGGCTTTTGGACTCTCTGCGTGTCCATCTCTCCACCTCTCCGTCTCTCCATCTCTCCATCTCTCCACCTCTCCACCTGCAAACCCTCACCTTGATGTAATCCATCTCACTGAGCACAGAACTCGCGAGATTCTTGGCGTTTTCGAACGTCCTCTCCACCGGATTAAGATGTTCCTTCCTAACGAAGTCGAAACTGTTCCTCTTTTGGGCGTCATCGTTCGCTTTCTCCGACAAAGACGCCGTCGTAGGATCCCTCTTCCTCTCGTACGTCTTGACCTTAAAAAACGCGGGCATATTCGCGTCCTCATTCCTACCAAAAACAGGAATAGATTTCGTCACCCAACAGACCTGGTACTCCCCGTATTTTCTCTTCCCCTTGTTACCCCGGACGAGACTACCTACACGCTCCTCCTTACCGTTGGGTAATATCGGACGGTCGAAAACATTTTTGCCCTCGGGAGATTTTACGGTCACGAAGGTGCTCGGTGGTGCTCGGTGGTCTCTTTTTTTATCTTTAGATTCAGGATCAGGGGGGTCCTCAATTCTGAAATAAAGTTCCACGTCACCCTGATACGGCACGTCGATCGAAAAACACGTTCGATCCGATGGCGTCAGTACAATACTGTAATCCTGCGTCTCCAAAAGCTCGAGTCCAGGCCCCGGGTCGCTATCAGCAGCGTTGTTGCCATTGGCCAAGGCAGCGCGGCGGCGGGATTTCTCTTTGTTGGCTTTGCCTGTGGGGGGGAAACGCGGGATGTTTCCGGGGGGGTTGCGGGGGGGATTGCGCTCGTCTTTATTTTTGTTCCTGTCGAGTTTTGTGGAGCGATCAGGGCGATCAGGGCGATCAGGGCGATCAGGGCGATCAGGGCGATCAGGGCGATCAGGGCGATCACGCTTAGCGCGCTGAGGGGGGAGACCCAAGGATTGGTGCCAGCAGGTGAACAGAGAGAGGAGGATGAGGAAGGTCGAGAGGCGGAGCATCGTTCACGAGAGGAAAGATTGCATTAGGACGGGGTGAGGTTTGGCCAGACGAAATTAGGACGTATTTGAAGTAGGTGACGAGATATTTTTTTCGGCAATCCTTTTTGTGGGTGACGGAGCCCTAAATACCGTTTTCTTTTGGGGGCTCAAAATCCCCTCCGTCCACAAACCAGTAGTAAATACCATCTTGGCCTTAAATCGTCCATTTCTCCTTTTTAAAAAGCTCATAATGCGGAGCGGTCTAACGCTCCTCCTGGTTGCCGCGATTGGTGCCTTCAATACCCCAGTAACTTTCCGTAGGCCTTTTGATGACACGAGCGTGGGTCGAGCTGGCGATCGGAGGCTTCCCACCGCCTTGTCTGACGGTAAATCTAATGTAAGTCGTGCGCGTGTTCTCGGTATTGGGTGGACGAAAGTTTAGAAGGCGGTTAAATGGCCTGAAAAATGCGGTGAATCAAGTGAGCCAGCTAAAATCACAAATTGCCTGACGCATCGGCAAACTTCATTCCCCTGTGTGGGAGGATTTCCTGGACCAAATCGTTCTTTTTTTTCTTCTCCGAGTGTCTTTTTGCTAGTTATTCTCCCTTGATCAACATCAAGTAGGCGTGCTAACCAAATCCTCCCTTTATACCCACACTATAATTTTCATCTCACCTCCTGGTGAACTGAATTTTCTGTTGCCCTGTTCCTCCACCCAAAACGATTCCCCGACCCTTTTTCCCGTCCCCTCACCTCCCTCTCACTTTTTTTCACTCTTATTTCAGGCTATCCGGGACCGTATCAAGACAGTGAAGAACACAAAGAAAATCACAATGGCTATGAAGCTGGTGGCGGCGGCCAAGGTTCGGAAGGCTCAGGACGCTGTCCTGCAGACCCGCCCGTTCTCTGAGACCCTCCAGTCCGTATTTGGCGGCCTTATCAGTAGGCTGGGAAAGGAGGCAGTCGATTTGCCGCTCCTCCAGGTCAGGGACGTCAAGAAGGTTACTATGGTGATAATTAGTGGGGATAGGGGACTATGCGGAAGCTACAACTCGTACATCATTAAGAAGGCGGAGGCAAGGTATGCTGAGCTCAAGGCTAAGGGAATTGAGGTAAGGATCACTGAATGAAAAAGTGCTTAGGACGGAAAGTTTGCCGTTTGGAATCTAGCCTTTCCTGACTCTTAAATCATTTTTTGGCTCATTTTTTCCCCGGCCCTAACCCCAACCTTCTTTCTCCCCTATCTCACCCACCACTAACCCTCTCACAGGTCGACATGATTTGTGTAGGCAAGAAGGCCGACAGCTTCCTTCGGCGCCGTGACTACCCTATCAGCAAGTATTATGACTGTGGGCAGAATCCTAATGCTGCTGAGGCCACAGCTATCTCCGACGAACTCCTCGCCAAGTACCTCTCAGGAGAGACGGACTCGGTCGAGCTACTCTACACACGGTTTGTGTCGCTTATCGCAAGCGAGCCCGCAGCAAGGACACTCCTTCCCCTCTCCGCTACTGGAATTGAGAGTGAGAACGATGAGATCTTCCAGATGACCAGCAGTGGGGGGGATTTCTCAGTGGAGAAGACAGAGACAACCAAGGCGGAGGCGCAAGAGTTTCCTGGTGAGTTTCCTTTGTCGTTGAGAATATGCTGGCGAAAAACGAATGGTTGACGCTGAATTACTAACTCGAACTCCCTTTGCTTTCCCCTTTTCTCTTCAGCCGATATGATTTTTGAACAAGACCCTGTCCAGATCCTCAATGCCATTCTTCCACTCTACCTAAACGGCCAGCTACTCCGGACCCTACAGGAGTCTGTTGCCTCCGAGCTTGCAGCCCGTATGCAATCCATGCAGTCTGCCTCCGACAACGCCGGCGAGCTCGCTGACAAGCTATCTATGCAATACAACAGGGCGAGACAGGCCGCTGTCACACAGGAGCTCCTCGAGATTGTTGCTGGTGCCGCGGCTATTGAGGGGTAAGATGTGAAGAATATGGAAATGAAGAAAAGAGAGTATGATGGAAAATGGACGGGGATTGTGTAATTGATTATTTCTACCCGTGTTTGGGATTTGGAAGTGAGAAATTTTCATGAGAGTGTGTACTGTTGAAAGGATTGAAGAGAAACCTTCTGTTGCTATTTTGTTTTGTTTAGGTGTAATATAGTAACTGAATTATGGTCGGTGTTTGGTGGATGGACAAAACGTCTTAATTATTTCTTTTAATATTGACCCACTGTTTTTTTGTCATTTGAAGGGGGGTGGTGTGGTGTGACTCTGAAAAAACGAAAACTGGAAAAACCTCTTTGAAAAGTTATCATAAAATTATTAAAGTCATTTCGAAGTTCCAATTTTTTTGAATGGTTGGTCAGCACTACTAAGAAGCTCTGAATCTCAGCAGTATGAGGATAATTTTCATAGTTGAATCATAAACCCCATTCCTCCCTTCTTTTCCAACTCCCTTTCACCACATGGGTTCGTGCCTATCTGGAGCAAAGAGTGCTCCTGAGTTGGACCTAAGCGACGAGAACGAGAAGGCGAAGAATGTTAAGAAGGACCTTCGTAAGCGTAACTCCCAGGTGTTCTCGTTGTCCGACTTTATTGATGCACGTACAAAAGTGAATCGCTTCGTTGATGAGGGGGGGGTTGTGGTGGTCCCTGAGGATGTTGAACCTGGGGTTGACCCTGGTCCGTCGTATGCGGGAGTTGTATGCGTGAACGCTGCGCACCAGAAAGCCAAGCAGACGGACGCTGTCAAGATGGACCCCAGAAACGCAAAAGCCAACATCATCGCCGACGCAGTGGCACACGGGAACATGAGGGTGCTGAGAGAACAGGTCATTGGACACTTTAGCACGATCAACAGGCCGTACCATGCTCAGTGGGAAGGGGATACGCTGCTCCACATCGCCTGCAGGGAGGGATACGCGAGAATGGTGGAATTCATGTTTGACCCAAAGAACAGGTCCATCTTTGACACGACTAGCATTGTCGCCGATGTAGAGAATGCCAAGTGGAGGACACCGTTGCATCTGGCATTCACAAGTCCCAGCGGAACATATTGCGCAAGTCGATTCGGGGGGCTTACATTGGCGGGGGTTCCAAAGGCGGAACGACCAGAAGACATTGTGATCGACAGTGATTGGGTTAGACCAGGGACTGACAAGGTGAGCGTAATATTGAGCGAGGTGGCTGGCTGCCAAAGTACGAACTAACACTCGGATGCGTAACTCTGTTGTTTAAGGATCGTATTAATATCGCCTTGTGTCTGATTGATGAGGGGGCAGATGTCAACAAGCTCGATTTTCACGATTACAGCCCCTTGCATTATGCCGCCATGTGGGGTTGGGTGGAGGTCATGGAGGCACTGATAGAGAAGGGGGCAAGTTTGGAGCAGATAAATGTAGTAGGAGATAATGTCTTGCTGATCGCTTGCCAATACAACCATCTTAATGTCGTGGAATTTCTGTGCGAACACCACCCCAAGACTGTGGGCGTAAACAGCAGGAATGCAGAGGGGAACACAGCGCTCTTCATTGCAATCGAGAATGAAAACGTAGATATTTGCGAGTGCCTGCTCGCTTACGAGGCGGACGTGAACATGGTCAACTATGCCAAAAAAACGCCCCTCAAGCTCGCCTGCAAAGCACAGAACACGGAGATAGCTCACATGCTCTTGGATTTCAAATGCCAAAGGAGGTGAGGGCATAAAAGTGTCTGAAGAGAAGCGCTTGGAGAACCTACTGTCTATTTAATTGGTTTAACTTGAATAGTTGATTGCTTCCTAACCCACTCACTCTCAATATAACAGGCAAAGCGCCTTCGATCTTCTGGAGGGCATCGCATTAGATGATATCATGAAAAGGCTCAATGAAGACGAGGAAGCAGCGAAAAGAATGGCTGAGGAACAAATGAAAGGCAAGAATAGGGGCGTAGTGAGGGGTGCTGGAATGAGTAGCTATGGGGCTTGGGTGCCCTATTTGGACAAGAAGAAAAATGAGGTTTTCTATTACAACAAAGTCTCAAGAGAGAGTCAGTATGAGGTCCCCAAGGACTACAAAAAAGATCTCACGTATGTCATGAAAAGGGCTTCGTTCGGGATGCACTTTTACCATTGATCTGGAAGATTTTGGTTGACTGCTTTGTTAGTTGTTGTTGAAAATAATTTGATAAAAAAGCGCTAGCTAGGTTATTTTCTTTTTCTGGCCCCTTCTGGTGGCCACCTAGTAAGCACAAAATGTTTAGCACCTTATAAATGTTTTCTTATTATTCACAAGGCTCTGAAAATATTATCGAACAAGCTGTGTCTAAACTATATCAAATATTGGAAAGCTTTTCGCTAGGCCCATTTAGACGTGTACATAGGTGGTCTTCTTCTTTGAAGCCTTCTTTGAAGCCTTCGCAGCCTTCTTTGCTTCATTTATCATCTGTCGCATCTCACCAATCTTCATCGACGCGATTTGCGCCTCATCGAAATGAATCAGCTCCGCGTGTTCAGTCGCAAGTGCCTTCTTCGTGGCAAGCTTAGGAGACACCTTAGATTTTGCCGCGACTTTTGTCTTTGCTACATTCTTAGCCTTAGGTTTCGCCTTAACAACCTTCTTCACGGCTTTTAATGCCGCCTTTGCATCAGCTAATGCAGTTGTAGCGGCAATCACGGCTGCAGTTGCCTCTGCGAGTTTCTTGGCTTGAGCCGCATCTTCTACCTCCTGCTTCGATGATGTACCATCATTGGAATCTTCCTTTTCCTCCATTTCAATCGCTCTGGGGAGAGAGAGAGAAGAGAGACTTTCGAGAGAGAGAGACTTTCGAGAGAGAGAGACAGGGGAGAGAAGAGTTTTTGGGGCGGGAAGTTGAGAAATAAATCAACCACACGCCTGATAGCAAAATTTTTCGTAATATTTCTTCCCCCACGACCCCATCAGTAGGATGCTACGCCGCACACCGACCCGCATCATCAACAGTAGCAATGATGTTGCTGAATATGAAACCCTCCGATTTGAGGCGAAGGGCAAGGGAAGGGGGGGAGGAAAGAAAAAGCTCGGTAACTCTGAGGGGGATGTCATGTCAAGTCAGCAGAAGAGCGAGACCAAGCCACCGAAGACAAAGAAGGACCGACTCGGTGTTTAGGTTTGCGTTCGCTTTGCTGACAATATTGGCTTTTGAGGGGGGAAAGAGAGAGGGAAGAGTGGGGGTAGCAGATAGTTTTAGTGTTGGTTTTAACGTTGGTTTTAGTACTCTGAGTAGATGTAATGCAAAGCTTATTCGGACGGCTCCTCTCTGCGCCAGAGAAATCGGTGATGAAGATAATGACGATGACGACGATGGTGACAATGAGGTTATTTCCTTCTCTTCCCTTCCCATCTCTGACTCCGAACGGTCTGAAATTCTTGCCAACCAGCCTTCAAAGGGCGACCTTCTGAAAGATATGCTCGGTATCAACGCCTTTACGGTTTTGTTGGTGGTTCTCATCGCAGGATTCCTTACAGCCAACACCATTCTTGGACCAGGTTGGCTGTCTGGAATGAATGATATTCGGGAGTACGGTGAAGGGGTTCCCGGAGATTTAGTTGACTTGTCGACGGAGCGGTATTTACTGTTTTAAAAAAGAACGATTGAAGTGACGTAGCTTTGAAAAGAAAGGAAAAACCTTCCTTAACAGCTTAACAGGAACAAGAACAAGAACAAGAACAAGAACAAGCGATCAACAAACGTCCTCTTTCTTCGTTCGCTTTTTGTGTTCTATCTTCCTACTGTTCCTTAATTGCCTCCCTCAAAAACTCAAGCCACCTTTCAAAATTATTTCGATACCCCTCCAAGCCTTCCACAATTCCCTCACCATCTCTCCCGGAAAACATAAAACCTGGTCCTTCCCCCCTCCCCAAGGTGGCTATTTCCGATATCATACGCTCGATACTGCGAAACTGTTTCGTGCGATTAGATACAGAGACTGGAGGAAACAAATTTAAGTGTGGCGCTCACCTGCTCTTCAATCTTCGGCGCATCAGAAACGTTCTCAATTCCATACTCATCCTCTACAGGGATAATATTCCCCGAGAATATTAGTCCAGAGCGCTGACGACCACCACTGGCAAGCACGTTAGGTACAATTGTAGTGAGAGTTCCAGGAGTAAACCCGGGGGTGTAGTATATTTTTACTGCGTTCACGTCACTGTCATGGTCATCTTCCTTTGATAAGTCCCTCACATCGCCTTCGCTCATGCTGACTGACCAGGGCCCGTAGCCCTCAAGGACATAGTCGACGAGCTTTTTGTTCTGGTAACGGAAGGGGATTGCATGTCTGTGAGCGATAACCTTCATCTGAGAAGTGATTGTGCGATGTGTTAGTTTGCCGAATAATTCCATCGGCATGCTTGTGTTCTTTCGCTTTGCCTCAGGGCGCTTCATAACCTCGCGCTCCCTTAACTTAGGGCGCTTCGTTGGGGTTCGCTCACCTTGCGAAATTTATTCCTCCATAATTGCAAATCTGGCGGGGGCCTCTGCCTAACCCTTGTCGTGGCAAAGGAATCGTGTGCTGAATCATATATCCCATCGCGTGACGATATAATCATGGTAGTGGGAGGGTCAGAGGACAGAAGGGAGGTAACATCCTCGTTATATTGGGGGATGTCAAATAAAAATGAAGTAAACAGATCTGGAATGGACAGATGCGTCGCCGTGAACGGCAAGGATGAACTCGCAGGATTCATAATCAGAGTTGCACTTGTTGGAAAGGAGGTCCTGGGTAGGTTGGCTGGCCGAGTTTTGGCCTTCTCGGGAGTCGTCGTTGCACGAGTCTCTGGAGAATCTGGTTGGAGGGGCGAGGCAGGAACATTTGAGTGAAGCGAGAACGATGCCCTATAAATAGAGGACCTGGGAGAGGCCCTGGGAGCAAAAAATGCTTGCGTAATTGTGACAAGAAAGAAGAATTTCATTGCTAAAAGAGAGACAACAACGAGAACAACGATAAAAACTCGTCTGGCACAGTTTACCGCTAAAAATTGAGGCGTGAGTGAGAAATCACAAGAATAAAAGAAATCTGTATATTTTGTTGCCGATCCAATTACATAGTCCAAAGAGTGATTTATCCGCGTCATTAAACCAAACACCCACAGCTCTCCAATTTATTTCCCTGGTTGTGACCTCAAAACTCCTAAAAATCTCTATCAATGAACAAAAATTATCAGACAATCCTCCTGTTTCTTTCTTGTCTCTGCAGTTCCCTTGTGAGCAGTTTCACCGACATGATGCTCTCGAGAAGTACTGGTCAGTGTCGTTTTAGAGCGGCTCGATCGTTGCTAACGCGACATTCTCCACCGTCAACAGGGTGTTGTCGCTCGACCTTGATGCCGTCCCCTCAGATGTCAATATTTTCTCAACACAGTTTATTTTCCACTGTACCTAATGTGCACGACGCAAGCATAGGCTCTGCCCACGTTTCATCCTCTTACTCTGCCCCTTCCTCGGCAACTCCCCACTTTACGCACGTTACACCTATTAAAAAGTCCACATCCCTGACAACTTTGACTCATGATTCTCTTGCCTGGGCTTCCCACTTTGGATCTCGCAACAGCACGGTTCATGTCGAGCACCTGAAGAGGGGGCACCCTGATTATGTGGATGTTTCTGGTATTTCATCCAAAGGTGTGCAGATGGTGACCACAATAGAGCAGGCCGAAATTGTTGTTGCTAATTTGATGAAGCATGGGAAGCTGTCAGAGAGTGGAGACCCCATTTATCATGCCTGTGATACTGAGGTGATGGCGATCGACTTGAAAAAGGTTGGGCCTGTTGGAAACGGTTATGTTACTTGTCTTTCGATGTACAGCGGTCCTGATTTCGATTACGGTCTTGGGGGGGGCAAGGGATTAGCACTCTTTGTGGATAACTTAGACGAGTCTGAGGGCGTTATGAATGTGTTTAAACCATTCTTTGAAAGCGAAGAGCACAAGAAGGTGTGGCACAACTATGGATTTGATCGCCACGTCATGTTCAATGAGGGCATTGACTGCTTAGGCTTCGGAGGCGATACGATGCACATGGCTAGGCTGCAGGACAGTGGGAGGGCAAAATGGTCGCAGGGAGGGGGGTATAGTCTTGAGGCCCTGACGGAGGATCTCTTGGGGCGGAGGAAGAAGCCGATGAAGGAAATTTTTGGCGTTGCGAAGCTCAAGAAGGACGGAACTCCCGGGGCGATCATCGAGCTTCCTGCAGTGGAGGATATGCAGAGGAAGCGCGAACACCGCGCCAAGTGGATCGCTTACAGTGCGTACGATGCTGAGGGGACTTGGCTGATTCGTGAAGAGCTCGAGAAGCGACTGCGAAGAATGGATTGGTTGAAGGGCAGGAATCTGTATGAATTTTACGCAATGTATCTGGTTCCTTTTGGCGAGTTGCTCACGGATATGGAGCGCAGGGGGATCAGGGTGGACGCCAAAGACTACTTGAACAAGATCGAGAAGCAGGCAAGGGAGGATAAAATCCGTCACAGCAAAATATTTAGGGAATGGGCGGCGAGTCTTATTGGACCAGATGGACTTGCTATGAACCCGAATTCGGCAGCCCAAATTTGCACCTTTCTTTTTGGCGGGGCCGCCAACACAAAGACCGGCGAGCCAACGGAAGATGTGAGGGTGTTCAAAACTCTTCGAGAGGAAATGTGCCAGGAAGCCTTAGACGGGTACGCGGAACGAGACGAGTTCGAGAAAAATGGACCATACCCGGAAGATGATGGAGAGCAGGAAGAAGTGGTTGTGGAAGACGAGTTTACACTGATGACAGCGGTCCAGCTCAAGGCGCTTCTCAAGGAACAGGGTCTGAAACAAAGCGGGAAGAAGGAGGTGCTTCAGCAACGGCTGCGAGATCATTTCTTGGGAGGCGGCGATAGTAGCAGCAGCGGGAACGGGAACGGTAACGGGCTTAGTGATATGACAATTGCAGAGCTTCGGGACACCTGCATAGCTCGGGGGCTGAAAAAGTCAGGGAAGAAAAAGGAGCTTGTTTCCAGGCTAGAGGAAGACGAAAAGTACGCCTTAGAGCTGATGGATAGTGTCAATAATGCTGACAAAGACGAAGGCGGTGGGAATACTTACACTTCGATCACCGAGGCGCTGAACGCTGCACTGAGCAAGATAAAGGAGGGTGAGGACAGCAGTCTGAAGGCTGTTTTGGACGAGATCAAGAACAAGAGCACTTTGAGCAAGTGGATTGATGTGAAGATTTCCAGTATCTACATGCGTCCGGAGAAGTTTACCGTTGGAGGAGTGCCGTCTGTGACCGCTGACGTCTTGCGCGGGCTTGCTGGAGAGAATCCATTGGGCACGGGCGAGACAGGGGACAAACCTATATACGGCAAAGCGTATGAGTTTTTCGGGGGTGGTCAGGCTGGGCACGACGCCTGCGTTGCCCTTTATAGCTTGACGCAGATGGGGAGCATTGATACTATGATTGGCAATTTCTTGTTGCCTTTGCAGTTTCTGGCTGACGAAGATAGTCGAGTACACTGCAGTCTGAATTTGAACACTGAGACAGGGCGTTTAAGTGCTCGACGACCAAATCTGCAGAATCAGCCAGCGCTGGAGAAGGACCAATACAAGATTCGTGCAGCATTCCAGGCGTCGGAAGGCAATTCACTCATAGTTTGCGATTACGGGCAGCTGGAGCTACGGTTACTCGCGTCGATGACAAGTTGTGAGAGTATGATTTCGGCTTTCCGGGAAGGTGGTGATTTCCACAGTCGCACAGCTATGGGAATGTTCGATTATGTCAAGAAGAGTGTTGATGATGGGGAGGTGTATTTCGAGTGGGACTACAGCAAGGGGGAGCCGGATAAACCTATGCTGAAGGATAAGTTCGGCAGCGAGAGGAGAAAGGCCAAGACGCTTAATTTCAGCATTGCCTACGGTAAGACCGCCCATGGCTTGAGCAAAGACTGGGGAGTGAGCGTTGAGGAGGCCCAGAAAATGCTCGAGGCTTGGTATGCTGATCGGCCGGAGGTTCTCCAGTGGCAAAAGGAGACCATCGAGACCGCCAAGAGGGAGGGAATCACAAGGACGCTCATGGGAAGGTACAGAAATTTACCAGATGCTATGGGACAGAATAGGATGGCAATCGGACACGCAAGCAGGGCGGCTATCAATACACCAATTCAAGGCGGCGCGGCTGACGTAGCGATGGCAGCTATGATCAAAATAAACAAAAGCGAAAAATTGAAGGAGCTGGGTTGGATCATGCTGCTGCAAGTGCACGACGAAGTCATATTGGAGGGACCCAAGATTAATGAAAAGGAAGCCTTGGCGGAGGTGAAGCAACTAATGCAGAACCCGTGGGGATTCGGTTTGGAGGGAAGCAAGGTTGATCTGTTAGTCGACGGCGACTCGGCCCAGACATGGTACGAGGCCAAGTAGAAGAATATCGCAATTTGCAAATTAATTTTTCCGTGGCAAAATTTGTCTTAGGAAAATTCTTTTCAGTGTTATTAAGAGACCAAAATTAAAATCCCAGAAGTGTGCCGCGGACCGATGCCCTCCTCTGGCCTATGGACTTCCGTTTGCTTATAGAACTCTTGGGAGTCGAGCTCTCCATACTGTCACTTCTAGGTGTAGCGGGTGATTCTGTATATAAATTTGACTTGCCGTGGTGGTATTCGTAGTCGATATCGTTGAGCAGCAAGAAGAAGTCCTTGCACACCTTATCCGCCCAGCTCTTTACTAGCACCTCCCTCTTCTCAGTCATGAAAAAACCTAAATGACCCCCGCACTTGACGCTGCAGAAGCAAATGTTCTCCGTGTTTCCCTTTGCGTTCACCACGTCGCATGGATTGCCGGTGATCGGGTCGTCGTCGCTAGCCACTATCAAGGTTTTCACCCGGATATTTTGCAGCGTTTGAAGGGGGGAATTCACTTCGTGATACTCCACAGGGTCATTGTAGCCGTAGGAAGGACAGACAATCGCCTTCTCAAATTCCAAAAGAGAGTTGCTATAGAGTGTGTTCGAAAGCCTCCCATAACTGAAAACCCGCCGCATCTTGTTTTGCGCAAACTGGTTTTTCTGCCCCCAACCACGGGTAAAGAAAGCATAAACCTCGCGACATCGCTCCACGACAGTGTGGCCCAGAACTACAATCTTGCAAGGAATGACCAGGGCAAGGTTCGTTATCTGCACAAAAATATTGCCGTTGTCCAGGTCAAAAGACAGTTTCTTATAGTCTACGGGAGGAGACAGAACGAAAGCGCCAGATATGAAAGCGCCGTCCTCACACAAATATTTCAACAGCATCCCTCCTCCCAAGGAGTGACCAACAGCGTAAATTTTCTTCTCGGGGTACTTCTCAAATATGTACTGAAATACGGCGTGAAAGTCACGCCAGTTCTGAGCGCAGCAGACTTTATCGTTCTTCAGTTCTCCCGATTGGCCCACTCCTCTATAATCGACAGTAACAGGAAGGAATCGCTTGGCGCTTTTGGCCTGATTCTTCATTGGCTCGCCCATATTGTCTGTTTCATTGTCGTCTGAAAGCATTGAAGACAATTTACGAACAAAACCTGTCTCCGAGCTGTTGTTCATGCCCGGCAAAATTACAACTATGTCACTAAAATCTTCACCATTCACTCCCTTCTCATTTGGATCAGACCCCCAAGACAACGCCACAACCCCACCATCATCCAAGGTCAATCGCTCCACGTGAGGGACCCGGAAACCGCCCGAAAATGTGGGCATCATCCAGGTCATCAATTGACAACTCGCGAGCATCCCAATCTGAAAGGGCATCGTAATTAGCCAATGGGGTTTGTAGTTTTGCCTCAAAATATTGGGAATTGGCACTTCAGTGTTGGGCGTAAGTTGTGGGAATGAAGAGCAACTCTTGTGGGTAACCAGGCAATGGTTCACAAATATTGAAGCGGCAAAACAGCCCACTGGGTGAGAAAGAGTCATCGATATTGTATGCACAACCATCTCATTCTGCGCGTGCGCAAGATGAAAAGGCATCTTGCACACAACAAGAATTCCATGAAGAAATTTCGGAACAGCATAAGCCAACATTTTTTTCGCAGCAACTACAGTTGGTTCTGCGTGTGAAGCCACCTCTGACAATACCTGGGCCAGGGGCGTGCCCTCAATGGGATTCCCAAGCGATGAGAGCATTGTACAAAAGGAGAGAGGGAGAGAGGGAGGGGGGCAGGGTGTTACTGCAGCAAAAGAATATTTAACACGTCGAAAGGCGTTGTTTTCAAGTAGGACGAAGAAGCGAGATGCGACTTCTTAACCTCGTTAAGAATGGTAGATAAAAACTTCCCCGACAAAAAATAGGCCCCCCCCTGCAAAATTGGACCCTCCATTACCAAAAGCTCATCGGCGTCCCCAACTTCGCACATTGCTAACCACAGTCGACAGTAGTCAACAGCTCCAAAGGAAATGGCGCTCCGGGCTACGGTTCTCCGATCTATTTTCTCTGGAACCGCTAGATCGGCTCGATCTCCTCTCTCCCATCCCCGCACCTTCGCTACCCTCTCCAACCTCCTCGACGCAAATGCCGCTGCGTATCCCCAACAGGAGATTGTGCGCTACGAACGCAACAATGTGAAGTGGTCTCACGGCGAGGTAAAAACGTACAGCGACGCAATGGTCAAGGGGATGCAGGAAATGGGATTACAGAGGGGGGATGCGATATTGTCCTGGCTCCCGGCGGAAAGTCCTGAACAGCACGTTCTTCAGTTTGCGTGTGCGAAGGCCGGCTTCGTCCTGAACTGTCTGTCCCACTCTGTTACCTCCTCCTCCGCTTTTGAAACTGCTATAAGAGAGACCAAGGCAGTGGCTGTCTTCACCCCCAGTGCGATTGGGGATACCAACTACTTAAGTCATGTCCGAGAAACGATACCGGAGGTAACGAACTGGAACGAGACCCTTGGCCTTCCATTCCTATCTACGAAGTTCCCTGAGCTCAAACACTGCATTCACACTGGATTTGACTCTGAAAGGGGGCTCACCAACTATAAACACATAATGACCTTTAATGGGGAGCCCGCAGACCTGGCAAAGGAGGGGGACAAGCTGGCTAGGGACGTGGATGACAATGGAAAGCCGGGAAAGTTCATGACTCACAAGGATATTAGTAAAGCGGAGAGTTGGAGCGTTGTTTGCAAAATTGCCCAAAAGGAGTACACCGAATGCAACAACCGTTTCAATGAGGGGGGGCTGCCTTACTAAATCTTCAAGCGGCCTTCGAAGAGAGCGCCCTTTGAGCGTGTTTGCCGCAGTAACCGTTGTAACATTACTAACAGTGATGAGAAAGTGTTTGGCAAGGCTAGCCATAAGTTAAAACTTTATAAACCCATCTTCGTCATTAAAATCGTCATTACCTGCGTCCATTGTGGTCAATGTTGTGTAGTCAGGGTCATCTAGTTCATCTTTGTGATCCTCGCCGTCTTCATCTCTGCTGTCTGTGTCGACTTCAATTTTCTGCTTTTTTACTCTCCCGGGATCATTCTCGCTCTTGCTTGTTCTTCTTTTCTTTCCGTTCTTCGAGTTATTTGAGTTGTTTCCGTTTTTTACTTTCTTTACTTTATTCTCCTCTTTCCAGTCCTCTAAAATCCTACCCCCTACTCCCTCGACCCTGCCCTGACGCCGTTGACGAGCCAATTTCAATATCTCATTAGCTGTCGAAAAGACAACTCTCCTACACTCATCACCCCTCTTGAAGTTCAACATCGACTCGCACCAATTCAAGAGATCAAATCCAGCCTTCGCACCGGCGACACTCTTTTCGATACTAGTTGGCGTGTGAGGGGGGCCGCCAGACGACAGAATTATTCTTGCTGCCGGCGACAAGCTTGTCGTCAGGCTTCGAAATGAGTTCACAACTGACACCAAGTTCCTCAGCTCAGTCGCGGCCTCACTATCCGACGACTCAAACGACTCGAAAGCCGATCTCCAGACAATCTCAAATACAATGCCATTCTGGCTCGCCTTTAAAATATCACCCCGGTTGAGACGGAACGAAAGAGACTTGCGATTACTGTTGTCATTTAGGGTGATTATGTCGATGTTGGCACTATCACAAGCTGCCTCAAACGCAGGATGATTACTTGGCGATACACTGTGGATATCATAGCCCCCTCTATCGCTTGTGAACTTGGAAAGGTCAGAAACAGCCTCCAAAACAGCGTGACGGCGGGTAAAAATATTCACACATGAGGTGATTTTTTTCTCAGAAAGAAGGTTTGACAGGAGAGGGGGGGGGGATGCCGATGTTGGCGCACCAAAAGCATCGTGGCGGAAAGCTAGCGAAGTGTAGTCCAATTCGCTATAACGGTCCAGTAAAATTTCTGACACATCATTCAAGCTCGCATTCTCGGTCTTTGCCTTCTTGGAGAATGTAGTAGGGAGAGGAAGTGGTACAGATAAGTCCACATAGTCGGATCGTGGTTTGTTCTGCGGTTCATTAGACTTATTGGCGCCTCCTCGCTTCTTCTTTCCCATTATCCCCGCGACAGTTCAAGGAGAGGGGGGCAAGGGGGCAGGCAGAGAAATTTGGCGACGCGACCAATACTGTCAATGTCGAAGTGGCGTGTGGCTCCTGTTCTTCGGAGCTGCTTCGAACAAGTTTTGACGCAGACTGAACGAATAAGAACTATTGAAAATGTGGAATAGGCAGTTCACTGGTCGGTCAGGGTTGGATATCCTCCTTTCTCTGGCAAAAAGCAAGAGAGATCCTCCAAATTTATCAACGATGGTTCATATTCGGCCAACGGTGGCAATTTTGCTCTTGCTGTCGGTTCACGGCTTTGCGCCCCCCTCTCATCATCAGTGCTTGCGTAAATACAGCACTTGCCCTTTCGTGGTGCATTCCCTCTCCACCTCTCACCTCCGGGATTCAAGAGATGGTGAAGACAACGCTGACATGGATCAAAGCCGTCTTAGACGGGCGTATTCGACAGTAAAAAAGTCGGCGAAATCATTGGCTCTTGGTGTTTCTGTTGTAACCATGGCCGCTAGGCCGACGTTTGCTGCTCCAGAAGCAGTTATTTCTCCTCCATCTGAGGTGCTTGAAGGTGTACAGGGCCAGGAAATTATGGATGAGGAAGATAATGTGCCCGTCTACGACAGCGAAAACAATGTCGATGGAAATATGGATGTAAATGATGATGGAAATGATGAGGACGATTACATCCCACCTTCATTGGCATTGTCATCCCCTACGACGAGTGTCCTGGAAGGTTACAAGGTTCCGATTCTCTCAGTCTCAACAGTCGCTGCTGCTGGAATCGGCTTGAAGGGTTATAAGTATTACAAAACAAAGAAGGCTCAAGATGAGGAGGAACGGCTAGAGCAATTTCGACGAATCATGGGCCCGCCCGAGGGCTCCGCTAAGACAAGCCAGAGCGACCCGTTTGCTAGCGAATCTAGTAACCCAGACTTGCCTGTAATTGACGCGAATACGGCGAGCGAAGAGGAGGACCTTTTCGGGTCCGGTGATGTTGTGGATCCGACTTCCAGGAAATCGCAGACTTCCAAGAAAGCGACATCCGAGAAATCCGATTCCCCCCCCCTCTCGTCTCCTCCTCCTGCTCCATCGAAGAAGAAGAAGTCAAAACTGTCATCAATGTTTGCGAAGCCGAAAAAGAATGCTCGCGAGGTAGATCTGCAGTGTCTAATTCAGCCGTCTGCCATGGGTCACAAATTTGCCCTACTATTATCCCAGTATTTAACTTACGGGGCCCCACAGCGATTCCCTGAGATCGAGGCGACGCCTGACTTCCCCTTTCCTTTCGATGTAGACAAGGCCCGTGAAGTATTGATTGAGAAGAGGAATGAGGGTGGGCTGACATCAGCGCTAGCTGCCGAGAGTTTCGCCAACGTCGTCAACTGCATGATCATATCTTTAGTCGATGCGGCTTCGTCGACGCTACCAATGAACGAGCCCAAACAGACAGCAAAGGCGCTCAACGTTGTCCTCGACTTTATGGAACACGCTGGTTCTCTGTATGAGGCCGTAGCAGAAGGTATCGAAATTTCACCGGTAATTTACGGAGGTGATTTAGGAAGCAAGAAGCTCGAAAAGATGTACAAGCTGTTTGTCAAGCAGAACATGGCGGGGATGGGGGATTTGTTAGGAGGTGAGGGGGGTGGAGACAGATCTGATCAGCTAAGAGCTGTCTTCGATATATCTGAGAAGAAGGCTGAAAAGATTTCCAGCAAGGTCATGATGAGCAGCATGATGGACATGCTTAGGGGCAAGGGTGATGGCGGGGGCTTGGAGGACATGATGAAGAACATGGAGGAGATGATGGGTGGTGAGGAAGGCATGAAAGAAATGATGGAGTCGATGGGAGGAGAAGCGGGCATGGAGGATATGGCGAAGAGCATGGGTCTCGACATGGACGCCTTGAGCGGGGGAATTCCAAACATGGAGGACATTAATCCAGAAGAGCTAAAACAATCCGTTAAAATGATGAAGGAACTTGTCGCCAGTGGACAAATTGGCGATGAACAAATTGCTAGCATTAAGGAAGAATTTAAAAAGCAGTTTGGAGAGGATATTGACGCTGTGTACGCCAAGGCTGAGCAAGACAAGGACGGTATCAGAGATGAGCTTGGGGAGGACGGAGCCGAGTTGCTCGAGCTATTTAAAAATGTATTGAACAAGTAAAACACGTGACCTTTATTGAGTAATGAACGAACGAATTAGGAACGATGGAGATTTATATGTAATGTTTCGGTCGTCGCAGTGGTGACATGAAAAATGGTCATAGAAACTCCTTCATTTTCTCTATTAGTTCGTTGGGTTTTTGAAATTGTATCCAGTGCCCACAGTCTAACGCAAGATGGGCGCTCCCGTCCCCTTTCTTCTCCAATTTTGAAAGGAAATCTGAGGTGTGAAACAAGATCCGCTTGCGAGTGCCGTATACAAACAAAACAGGACAGGTGGGCATCGATGTCTTGAGGGGGTATTTCTCAGACCAGCGCATGTAGTGAGACCTAAAATACGGATAACCGAACCAACAGTGCCTGCCTTTAAGGAACCGACCCCACCAACTTTTGGTTTCAGCCAATCGATTCAAGGGAACTCCAAGCTCATCTTCATGTGGGCATGGACCAATCAACCTCCAAGGATATATTCCCATCATAATGTCGCCAAGAATCGTAAATGTTAATCTCCCGAGCAAGAAACTAAAACACAGCCATGTCTGATAGGACAAGAACACAACCAAGGTATGCAAGGTCGCCCGTTTTGGATTGATGTAACCGACATCCAACAATACAAGCCGATCAACTGTCTCTGGGAAACGGTGCACATACAACTGGCAAATGAATGATCCCCAATCATGCCCGACCAAGGTCAGCTCTCCATTCTTTTGTTTGTACAAACTAAGAAGAGCATGGAGTGATTCCAAGATCTCATAAAAAGGGTAACCAAGAAACCTACCAAGTTTACGCTTGTCGTAATCGGGCATACACAATTTCACAACAGTGTGCGTATCTTCGAACGCGGGAGCTACTTTGTTGAAGCTGCTCTGGTCATCAGGAAACCCAGCCAAGAAAACAATGGTCCCCTTCGATGGTGCTGACTTTTTCCCACACACAACGGGGGTGAAGAGAGAGCTCGTCATTGGTAGAAGGTCAAAGGGTTTATTTCTTTTTTTTTTTCAGTTCGGATTCAGAGCAAGTTTACACCCATCACCCCTTAATTTCAGTAAAAAGATTAATTGAAAGCCGCGCCCGACTTCGAATTTCGCGTCGTTCAAATAGTCCTAATTTCAAAATTTAACCTATCTCCTATGAGTCAAAACCGATGATGAAAAATCGGCATTATGATGATGCAAAAATTAGGAGAACTTCAACTTGACGCTTTTCAAATTGGTGCAGCATGTACTTGGGAAACGAGGAGCAACTGCCTCCACTCAAAAAAAGATCCCTTTGATTCAATCGGCGCATTGGCCTGTCATGTAAGTACCGAAGTCTTGCCCGGCGACAAGAAAACACGCCTTCTGACCTTCATTGTCCGGGAGGCCTCCGGCTGAAATGCCGATTTGGGATCTAAGCTCAGTGTCTTCTTCATCGGAAGCCATAACTAGCGGACTGTTTTTCTCACTGGGGGGATAAATCTGGAAGAATTCACTGGTCAACTTGTTCTGCCAGTCAAGGAGGATCTCCTTGGCCAGCTCGCTGTTGGTCTTGTCGACGTGACGTTCAATGATGCTCTTGAGCTGGGCCTCCGCTGCAGGTGTTTTGATCCTCTGGACTTTCACGATCTCGTTGTTCACGTATTTTCGCTTGAAGTCACTGCGTTGGGCCTCATCGCTGAGAATGTACGCAATACCTCCTGTCATACCTGCACCTATGTTCCTTCCTGTACTCCCCAAACAGACAACCACGCCACCTGTCATGTACTCACAAAGATGGTCACCGCTGCCCTCGATGACGGCGTAGGCACCACTATTTCGAACAGCGAAGCGCTCGCCTGCCCTGCCATTCGCATGGAAGTCACCTCCTGTTGCCCCATACAAGCACGCATTGCCGACGATGCTGCTGCCCTCCGCGACGAAACCGCGGTCTTCGGGGGGGCGAATCACAATCTCACCGCCGTTGATGCCCTTGCCGACATAATCATTCGCCTCTCCCGTCAGCTTGACCTTCATACCTGGCAAATTGAAGGCACCAAAAGACTGACCAGCGCTCCCTCGGTAGTCGATATTGAGTCTGCCTAGGAAACCTCTGTTGCCCCATTTGCGAGCGATGCTGCCCGCCACCATGGCGCCAGTACTTCTATCGGTATTTCGGATCTCGTAGCTTTTGCTAAACGAACCGGACCCGCTTTCAACAATGTCGGCGATATCATTCGTGATGGTGCGATCGAGATCGGAAGAATATCCGTTTACGTGAACTTCACTGTCCTTCTCTTTGCCATTTTCGTTCAGGAGCCACGATCGGTCATCTTTTACATTAGGCATGGTCGAGAAAAAGTCCTTGACATTCACATTCGAAGATTTGCTAACTCTTCCAGTCATCGCTTCATCCTGCACTAGTAAATCACCTCGGCCGATGAGCTCGTCCAGAGACTTGTATCCCATGTGGGCGAGAAGGTGTCGCACTTCCTCGCCGACAAACTGAAAGAAACTCACGACGTTTTCGGGAGTCCCTGGAAATTTCTTTCTCAGCTCTTCCTTTTGAGAGGTGACGCCGACGGGACAGGTGTTCAAGTGACAGACGCGCGCCATGACACAGCCCTCAGCGATCATCGCAATCGTCCCGAAGCCATACTCCTCCGCACCCATAAGCGCGGCCATCAGAACATCGCGGCCAGTCCTGACCCCGCCGTCAACACGGAGGGTTACTTTTGAACGCAAATTGTTCTCCACAAGCGCACTGTGGGCCTCAGTCAAGCCAAGCTCGAACGGACATCCAGCGTGTTTAATGCTGCTGAGAGGGGATGCACCAGTTCCACCATCCCCACCACTGATCTGAATAACATCGGCGTTTGCTTTGGCGCAGCCGCAGGCCACGGTGCCAATACCAATACTACTAACAAGCTTCACACTGACACCCGCCTTCTCGTTGATGGCGTGCAAATCGTGAATCAGCTGTGCAAGATCCTCAATTGAATATATGTCGTGGTGGGGAGGAGGGGAGATCAGCGTTACTCCCTCTTTGCTCGCCCTAAGTCCTGCAATATATTCGCTCACTTTCGGTCCTGGAAGCTGCCCGCCCTCACCAGGTTTGGCTCCCTGGGCCATCTTGATTTCAAGCTGTTTTGCCGTCACAAGAAACTCAGGGGTTACTCCAAATCTACCGCTAGCTATCTGATGAACGTAGGAGTTAGCACTGTCGCCATTTTTGAGACCGTGCAGGTGTGGGAAGCTCTTACTCTTTCCGTCACTGTCAACATCCTTGATCGGCAAAGAACGCAGGGTGTCTTCACCGCCTTCGCCACTGTTGCTTTTCCCGCCGATTCGGTTCACTGCGATAGCTAGCGTCTCATGAGCTTCACGTGAAAGGGCGCCTAAACTCATTGCTCCAGTACAGAAACGCTCCATTATCTTCTCCACCGGTTCTACCTCGCTGAGAGGAATCGGATCTCGATCAGAGTTGAAGTCAAGCAAATCGCGAATGTTGGCGAGAGGAGCACTTTCAAGCGATTTCTTGAAAATGTCATAGTTGGCAGCATTGGGCTGTTTAGCAGGAGGCACGCCGGAGGCTATCTGCTCTTCTCTTTTGGCGCCCACCATTGTCTTGTCGAGGCCGATAGCATCATGAAGCAGACGAGCCAGGTCAGCGCTGTTGGCGTGATACTCAGCAGACTTTACGGGCTTGTAATAGCCGTAATTCACGAGCTTCTTCACTTCTGTCTCGTCGTGAGACTCAGGTCTCATCGAGACCGTCTCGAGCGCGAGCTCAGGAAGTGACAAACCGCCGATACGGGAGGTGGTACCCTTGAATGCCTTGCCGATAACGTCTTCGCCAAGTCCAACCGCTTCGAATATTTGAGCGCCATGGTAGGAGGAAAGAAGACTGATGCCAATCTTACTGAGGATCTTGAGAAGACCATTCTCTATAGAGGTCTGCAAATTCGATTGCGCCTCTTCGACCGTAAAGGTGGGCATCTTGCCGGATTCCATGCGGGACTGCGTCACGGGCATCTCCCACCACATTTTCGTCGTCTCGAGAGCCAAGTAAGGGTGGACTGCATGTGCACCGTAGCCGATAAGAGAGGCAAAGTGGTGTGTCGTCCATGCTGCCCCCGTCTGCACGATGATTCCTGTATCCATTCTGACATTGGCGGCAATGAGTGCGTGGTGCACCGCACCTACAGCGAGGTTAGGGGGGATGTAAGTCGTCGATTGGAGCGGTTGATCAGGAGATGGACGGTCGGAAAGAACAATTACTTCCACGCCACTCTTGACGGCAGTCACAGCGGCAGAAGTAAGGTCATCAACAGCAGCCTCGAGGCCCGCCGGACCTGTTGAGAGGTCGTATCTCGTCGAGAGGGACGAGCTCTTAAACGTCGGGAGGTCCAAAATATAGTCCAGCTCCTTGTCGTTGAGAAAAGGCGACTCCAGATGGATCAACCGAGCCCCAATATCGGACACTTTGTTGATAGACTGCTTCTTTCCCAGTGTCATCCGTAGAGACATCACAATGCCCTCCCTGAGCGGATCAATGGGGGGATTCGTGACTTGCGCGAAACGCTGTTTGAAATAGTTGGAAAGGTGATGGGGGCGTGACGATAGGACCGATAGCGGTGCGTCGTCTCCCATCGAATAGGTAGTCTCCTTCGCCGTGGAGGCCATGTCATTGATTTGCATTGTCACATCTTCTAGAGACCAACCGAACTGACTCTGCATGATACTAACTTGGCCGTTCTGAAACACCCTGTGGTCGGTGTGAGAAAAGTCGACACCGTCTTTTCCTCCACTGCGAACGTAGACGGCGTGGTCCTTCATCCATTGGGTATAGTCATGCCTCAGGCTAATTTCCTTCTTGATGGCAATGTTGTCCTTGAATTCCCCTGTGGAGAGGTTCACATTGATCATCTGTCCGGGGCCAAGGCGACCCTTCTCAATAATCGTCGACTCCTTGAGCCCAGGGATCACGCCCGTTTCAGACATGATGTACGTAGTTCCGTCCTCAGTCCGGCTGAAACGCGCTGGGCGGAGTCCATTTCTGTCGAGGGACGCGCCAATAGAGTTTCCGTCACAGTACACCAAAAGGGCTGGTCCGTCCCAGGCTTCCAAGAGTCCGGCATGGTAGTCCTGGAACGCCGCTATCGATGGATTTTCGTCGTAGGTTGGCTCGTTCATGTAGGCGGCGGGAACAAGCCCCATCAAAGCGCAGGGCGCTCGGTGCCTTGACTTAGTCATCAGCTCGAACACGGAGTCAAGGTTAGCGCTGTCGCTGTTACCGAGGTCAACAAGGGGTTCAAGTGTCTGTGAGATAGTAAGTGAGGTACATAGTAAAGAGCGGAGAGTAGTGTGGCAGGTCTAGGGTGAGATCGACGTTGATGTCGGGGTGGATGGAAGGACGAACATTCTCTTACCTTTCCATCTTCTTTCTGACTTTGGGTGTTTTTCTCCATCAGAACGCGGTCGCTCAGGGTTTCGTCCAAAAATTCACTAACGTCTAAAGACGTCTCCCCCTTACTCGATTCTCTCGCAATCATCCAGTTGACATTCCCCAATAGAGTGTTGATTTCTCCATTGTGGCCCAAAATCCTCATGGGCTGTGCAAGAGGCCACTTCGGGTTTGTGTTCGTGCTGAACCGCCTGTGGTATATACAAAAATTAGTTGCAAAATCGGGATCAGTGAGATCGTTGTAGAACGCAGGAAGAACGGCTGACTGCATCATACCCTTGTAGACTATCGTTTTCGAGGAGAACGAAGCAATGTACAACGAGGGTGCAGAAGCGGAGAGCAGAGACATGATGTTCCGGCGGATGAGGTAAAGAGTACGCTCAAAGGCGTCTGAGGAAGCGGGTTTTGTAGGAGACTAGAGGTAATTGGATATTAGTGGTGGAGATGAAGAAGGAAAAGTGGTGAGAACGCTGAATTCTATCTACAATCAATAATACACTGGTTTTTGGTGGTGTCACATGAATTCTCACCTTCACGAAAAATTGACCTACGTAAGGTCTAGCCTCCCTAGCATTCGCTCCAAGTACCTCTTCTTTCACCGGCACGTCCCTCCAACCAACAAATGTCAGTCCATCCCCCTCCACGATATTCTTTATTTGCTCCATGATAGATTCCCTGAAAGAATTTTAAGTTTGGGGTTTGGGAGAGGTTCATTTCAGTGAGTTAGAATACAATTTGACTCTGATATTGTGAATAAAACCTGCTCACCTTGATTGAACATCTTCGAGGGGTAAAAATGTCATTCCAACAGCATAGCTGCCATTGTCACCTTCTCCCTTCTCCACAATGCCTTCCCTCTCAAAAATATCCCAGGGCGGGCGAGTCATGACCCCAGCCCCGTCGCCAGAAACACCGTCACCCCCGCAGGCGCCGCGATGCTCCATGCACCCGAGTGCGGATAGACCATCAGCAAGGATCTTGTGAGAGGGAGGAAGGACAGGGTTCACGATAAAACCCACTCCACAGGCCAGAGAGGTTGAGGTACCAGGAGATCTCGGGAAAGAGAGGGGAGAGATAGAATTTGGGAAGCGATATCGCTGGTTAAAGTTCGAAATCGTGTTGAATCCGAAAGAAGATGCTGGAATGAGACAAATAAATCCGAAAATTGCGCACAAGTACTTCCATACTGGCAAAATTAAACTTGGAGTGCATGACGCTGATGTCATCGATTCTCGTCTTAAATAGGCACCTAGAGAGGGTTTTTTTGAGCAACTAGAGTAACAAATCTTTCAATCTGCGGCAGGTGCGTTTTTCAGATCGAAAGAATATTGTGGGTGTTCACAGGATTAAAATCCTTTCAACGTACGAAGACGTGACAAGGTTAAATTCCAGCCGGAACATTCTTGATTTAATAAAAATCTTTTTAGTTCAAGCCTGTCCGCGGTCAGGATATTATTTCTTTCTTCCTACAAAGCAAAAAATACACCCCAAAGCTAAAGTACCCCGAGAACCCCCGGCACGATGATGTCGTCCGTCCTCTCCTCCCCCCTTTTGCTGCTGTTCCTTCTGGCCCAAATTTCCCTTGGGACGTCATTCCTTAATCCTACCTTTGCCTTTAAAGGGGCTGAAAGGACTTTGGTGACGTCGGTGGTTGTCCAATCGTATCGCCTCGACATTGAAAACAATGAGGGAGGACCCTATTTTAGGGTTCTATTTCCACCATCCTCAGATGAAACAACAAGCGGAGAGGGCGATGGCAATGGTAGCGGTAAAGATGATCCGCTAGAGAAATTAATGAACCCCTACTCCTTCTATTGCGCCTTTATCACGCTTATAACTGCCATCCCGTACTATTTCTTCCTTCTCCTCACTGAGCTTCTCACGACTTCCAAGGATATGGACACTACAGTACCATTTTACGATGAAAACAAGAATATCTTTGATAGCGTGGGAAAGGTTTGGTCCAAGACATGGCTGACGTTGTGCGATTGCTACCCTGTTGTGGTGGATGATGGGGGTGTATTGGAGGAAATTTTAAGGTGAGTGAGGATTGGAACTGATTTTTGGGTGGTGTGGGTAATTAATACACAATACCCACTTGAATAAGTGCGTTTTAAAAAAAAAACTCACGTAGATAACGAATTCGTCCGAAATGTAGGAAATCGAGGAAGGGACAAGCCTACCTCATCTGCGCAAACCACTCCTCTTGGTTGGACATCCCCATCCTCTGCTCATTTCTTAGCAACCCGTTCAAGTTCATCGCCAAGGGGTCACTGGCGAAGGCGCCGTTGATCGGGTACCAGCTAGACGGAGGAAATCACATCTTGATCTCCCGGGGGGACCGGAGAAGCCAGCTCAAGACATTTAAGGAGGGTATCTCATGGCTGCAGTCGGGAGTGTCGGTGATGGCCTTTCCAGAGGGCCAGCGATCCCCTGACGGACGCCTCCTACCTTTCAAATCCGGGTCATTTAAAATGGCAACCAAGACCAAGACTTCGATTTTACCCATCACAATTCGAAATGCTCACGCAATTATGCCAATCAACAGCATATTTCCTCTAAGGGGTGGGGGGAGAGGTGTGCTGGAGGTTGTGGTCCATGATGTTGTGGAGGTTGAGGGTGTTGTTGAAGAGGAGATCGAGAAGAAGGTCAGGGAGGCGATTCTCAGCGGCTTGACAGAAGACCAATTGCCTTTAGTAGTGGTGGAAAAAGAGAAACCATTGTAGTCTTGCAGGGGTGACATTGAGTTAAAAGTTAACAATCAAGCAGTTCAGTTCCAAAGACAACAGCAGTCCACAATTAGAGGCAATGAAGAGGCAATGAAGAGGCAATGAAGAGGCAACAAACAACTACTTGCATTTTTTATTCTACGGTACCCACACAGCAAGAACCAATCATACCCCCTACATTCACCCAAGGGTGAAACTTATCGTATTCCTTCGTGCAATCCTTCCCCCCACACTTGGCCAAAATCTCCACACCACCCGGGTGGTACGCTAAGTATGCTGTCACATCGTAGACAAGTCCCCGAATAACAACCCAGCAGTCGTACTTGCTGCTGTGCTCTCTAATTTCCTCCCACGTAATATTCTTCCTCTGCGCAAGTGGCTTCCGAGAACGCTTTAATATGTTCCAGTCGGCGAGGCCAAACCCTGATTTTAAAGGCCGGGGCTGCATCTTGCGTGGATTCACCGCTCCCTGCTTCGAAGACACCACTGGTTTAGCGGTGGATGATGTTGAGGCTTTTGCATTTATCGAGGATGTGGATGTGGGGGGTAACGTGTCTGAGTAGGGGGTCATCGCAGGTGTCGTCGTCCCCTCAGAAGATGATGGCTTTTGTGGTGACGAAGAAGGAGCGGATGAGACTAATCTTGGAGGAGGCGGGCCCATCAAATTTGGGCTGCTCGGTTGGCCCGATTTTGATTCAGTGAATTCACTCATCCTTTTAAAGGAGTGAATTTTATTCCCTTCTCGTCGTCGCTCGCCTGGTTTTTTTATTCAAAGTCCGCATCAATTTAGGATATTTTATTAACAAACCATAAGTTATCGTCGTCAATCTATTTTTGTCTAATAGTTGAAGAGTTTTACACGAAATAAACGTTGAAAACACCCCAAAATTCACCTTTGGTTTCGAGCAGCGCAGGTGCTGCAAAATGACTACCAAAGTCATGGTTGTGCTGCTTTTCTCGCTTTTCTGTAACCCTCTCTCCGCCCTACTGTACCAATATAGGGGTATTTGGACCGTGTGCAACATCCCATTGTCGACAAAACCACTTTCAGCAGCAGCATCATCGGAGGACTTGAATGATCTCAAGGTTCTCAGTGATGAATCTTCGTTCTATGCCCCCCCGACTACATCGCCATTTCAGTACGACAACAGCAGAGATATAGTAAAGCTGTCCAAGAAGATTAACGCTGTGCCGATTCCCATTTTCAATAAAGAAAACCCCTCAAAAAAAGTATCTCTGGTTGGGAGTGGGCCGGGTTCGGTAGACCTCCTGACTTTAAAGGCGTATTCCCTCCTGTCTGACCCCAGTAACTGTGTCATATCTGATCGTCTCGTACCACCAAAGATAATCGGGCTTGTCAAGGGGCCCTTGAGAGTTGCGAACAAACATCCAGGCTGCGCTGAGCAGGCGCAAGTGAGTAGTGCAGTCAAGCTGAAATTTTTTTAAATTACGTTACGATAAGCGACAGGCGTTGAGCTTAGCTGAGGTGCATTCGGCATATTTGAGTTGACGATCTAACCACCCTCGTCCATGCAATTCGCACCTTTCATTTTCATCTGACTTTGTCTGCTGTTGTACCCTCCCCTCCTGTGCTTTGCTCAATGCAGGAGGAGATTTACAGGTGGGTAAAAGAAGCCAACGATAAAAATTGGAATGTCGTCCGGCTCAAGATTGGGGACCCGTTCGTCTTTGGGAGAGGGGGCGAGGAGGTTCTACGTTTTAGGAGCATGTTCGAGGAGAAAACAACGACCATAGACTTCGTTCCAGGAGTAAGTGCCACGCTAGCAGCACCGCTTCTAGCGGAGATTCCCGTGACACATCGGAAAGTTAGCAACCGGGTTATTATTTGCACTGGCTATGGCTTGAATGGAACTGTTCCTGACTATACCAATGTCATCGCGTATCACCCAGAACAAACTGTGGTCTTCGTCATGGCCGTCGGTCGTCTTGGACAGGTATGTGAGTCAATGATTATTGATGGGAACTACCCCCCGGTTACACCCGTTGCAATCGTTGAGAAGGCTGGCTGGGGAGAAGGGCAGATGAGGATCGTCAGGGGAAATTTAGGAAACATTGAGAGAATCGCCACCAAGGAAGGAGTCAAAGCTCCTGCGACTATAATAGTTGGAGATGCCGTTAATGTTCTACAACAAGCCAATCAAAAGTAAACATTTCTCATAAAAAATTTGGATCTTTTGGCTCTTATTTGTGCCATTTGCGGGCTGTTCACTCCGAAGGTCGAATTGTCAAGGCAAGGCATACACCGTAGTTAGGTTTTCGTTAAATGTGCTTATGTTAGTTTTTTTTTCGACGATTGGGCCTGGGCGTCTTTTTTTCGATTTTGGGTCATTTAGGGTCTTTTTGGCTCTTTTTTTGTGCCATCTGTGAGCTGTTCACTCCGAAGGTCGAAGTGTCAGGCAAGGAGGGGAAAATTCCTCTTTCCTGCTCTGAGCTGTTTTCGACTAAAAAAAAAATTGAGATTTCGTTTATTTAAATACATTTTTGTCATACAATTTTATTTCATAATATTATATAGATGTTTGTTATAATTTTTTATAATAAATATATTTTTCAAGTAATATTATAAATAATATTTTACTTTTATAAATTTAAAAAATTTAAATTTTAATACAAAAAATAATAATAAAATTTACTTATTATTTAAAATATTAAATTCAAAATAGGTTAATAAATGTATAAATAAAATTATTAAATAGAATTGTTTATCAAAAATGTATTTAAGTAAACGAAATCTCAAAAATTTTTTTCGGCAAAACACTCAGCCAGTTTTTTGCCAAAAAAATAGCTTTTTCACAGATTATTTAACAAGGGATGTATGTTTATTGTCTATGTTACATTTCTTAAGCTAAAAAACAAGTTTACAACATGTCTAGATCACAACGTTGTCCGCTCTATTGCCGTGGCGGCGAGCGTAAAGCTCCTCCTGGATGGCAACCTCATTTCTCTCAAGTGCAACTTGGTTGATCCTCTGTGTGAGAGAGGCACCATTGTGGCACTCAACGCCAAGTCGGTCGGTCTTTATCCATCAGGTTTGTCGGACGATGCAGAGGCTGAGTTCTTTCTGGATGATGTAACTGTAGAAGGTCCTGCAGGCGTGTTCAGATTTGAAGTTTTGATCACGCCCGTGGAGGCACTAAAAGTTGTCTTCTCTTTGCCTTGACCTCTACTCTGTGATAAAAATGATGTGTACAATCACATGCACGTGGTCTGACACGGAGGCTTTTTCGCGTTGTTGTTTGTCAATATTATTACTTCAGAGACAAAAATAACCGACATTTACTTTAACACGATTGTGCATATGCTGTAAAGACTAAAAAAAAAGAGCGGATGAATGCTTTGGGGAAGTCAATTTAACTTTTCACACCAAAACCAAATCACAAAGGCTTTTCCGCTCGGTCAAAGTTCAAATTAACCATCCACATCCAAGGGATAGGTCAATAAGATCCGCAATAAAACCCACTTCTCATCGTCGAGATGAAGAAGCTCTTCCGCATTGCGCCCGGAAAATCACGGGGTCCCGTAATTTTTAGCTGGCAGGGTGAGGGTAACTATCTCGCCTGCTCGTCATCAAATGGCATTGTTTCTGTTTATGACAGGCACGGGGAGAAGATTGATGACATCCCCTTGCCGGGAAAGGGTACAATCCAAGCGTTAGAGTGGGACAGGGACGGGGAGTGCCTCGCTATCCTACAGGATGAAAACGGGCAGATTCCGATTTGGAATCTGTCCACCAAGAAGGTGCAGCAGCTTGAGACAAATCTGCGGGATCCGACCTTCTTGAGTTGGAGTAAGGTCGGCCCTCAGCTAGCTATTGGGACGCGCAAGGGCAATCTATTGATATTTAACAGGAGCACGAAGAAAAAGATCCCAATATTGGCCAAGCATCCCCGTGCAATTACCTGTGGGGCTTGGAGCAAGACAAACCAGCTCTGCCTGGGGTCTGACGACTGCACGATGACCCTTTCGAACGAGTCAGGTGACGCAATCGAGCAGACGGATCTCAAGTTCCCCCCCTATGACTTGCAATTTGCGACTCAGAAGGAGGGGAACTCTCTAACCTCTGATATCAAGGAGAACACCATCAGCATCAACATGGGGGGCAAATCTTTGATGCTTTACAATATGGATAATCCGGACAATCCAGTGGAGCTCTCTTTCGAGCCCGAATATGGTAACATAGTGTCTCACTGTTGGTTTGGGGACGGGTTCTTGTTGGTTGGCTTCAGCCGGGGTCAAGTGGTTGCTTTGTCAACTCGCACCAATGAGGTGTCTGACGAGATGTGGAGCAAGTCTGTGCACTCTCACTCTATTTTTGGGGTTGCTTATAGTCCAGTTCTGAAGAGAGGAGCGACGGCTGGCGATGGGGGCGTGAAGATCATCGACATGAACAATGACTTTAAGGAGTTGAAGGAGGAAGCGATTTCGATGGACACAAGTGATGATGGTCGGCCTCATATGATTCAGGTGAGTTGTTTAGTTGCTTTTGTGGACTTTTGTCGACTTTTGTGGACTTTTGTGGACTTTTGTGGACTCTACGCTCAACATCGACCCGATTCTGACCCTCTCCTCTCCAACTTATCCCCCCCACCATGATTGCAGTGGTCCCCCGATGGCCAGATTCTGACTGTTTCGACCAAGTCTGGGTTTATTTACAATTTTCTGGCCAAGATGCCATCACTCCACAGTCATTACAACACGAACTGCGCCTACCTCTCCTCCCTTCGGGAAATAAGCTTTGTGGACACTCTCACTAAACAGCGACCGGTTATTATCTCTGTGGCGATTGAACCGACTTTCTGCGCTTTGGGCTCCTCCCACATTGCCGTTGGGATGAACAACAGAATCCTCTACTATCAGATTAGTGATTCATCCCTGACGAACGAGCAGGAGTACCTCGGGACGGTAGTTGACTGCAAGTGTAACGACCGTTTCGCGGCTATACTGTCTGACGGCCAGATTACCCTGCATTTGATTGAGCCTGTCAAGGGAGGAGGGCCTCAGAGAAAGACCTTTCCGGACCGTGACGATGGCAGCTATAAGAAGGCGACTTGCGTGTCTCTAACCGACATGTTTCTGATCTTTGGGACGGAATCTGGCACGGTTGAGTTCTTTTTCCTCAACGAGTGGGCAATGTTGACTTCAGCAGAGCTGCGGCACAATAACCCCATCAGCAAGATTTACCCCAATCAGATCGGCACTCGCCTCGTCGTCGTAGACTCCGCGAATGCTGGCTTCTTGTTTAACCCCGTCACAAGTGACTTCACGCCCATTCCCGAGTTCCCCACAAACTGTGTGAACGTCATGTGGGACAACAGCGACAAGAACATTGTAATGGTTTTCGACGGCAACCAGCTCCATACCTACGTTTACGCGCCCATTACTATCCGTGGCCCAATGATGATGAAACTTGGTCCTCTCGAAATAGCAAGCGACGGGAGTGTGAGTATGCAGCCGCAATCCTTTGCACTTGAGAGCGGTTGGGTCCCCATTCTTTCGCACAATGGAGAAATTACGTGCCAGTCATTGAGCGGTCTGCTGACGGCTGTGACGTCGCCTACGTATGACCACAACGACGAGAAGGAGCGCAAGAACCGGACGCGGCAGCTACTTCGCTTCACTCAAAATTTGGCCCTACTGAGGCTCAAGGAGGCTTGGAGTGCGGCGTTGGTTCTGAACAAGTCACCCTACTGGCTCGCGTTAGCGAACAAGGCAATGCAAGTCATGGACATTGAAATGGCTGTTCGCGTCTACAGGCAGATCGGGGACGCAGGAATGGTCATCGGTCTCGAGTCACTTAAGCAATACGAAGACAAGAACTTACTGGCCGGCCACATCGCTCTCCTATTTATGGACTACGGCATGGCACAGGATCTCTTTCTTTCTTCCTCCCGGCCTAAGTCCGCCCTTGAGATGAGGAGGGATTTGCTACACTGGGATCAGGCTTTGAAGTTGGCCAACACGCTCGCTCCTGAGGAGGTTCCTGACATATCGGTTCAGTTCGCCCAGCAACTTGAGTTCAAGGGAGAGTACGAGAACGCTCTCAAAATGTATGAATCTGCTCTTAACTTTATGGATGACGAAGGAAATGTGCTCGCGACCGACAGCCAGCAGACGACGTGCATGAGTGGCATCGCGCGGAGTACGCTGCGTCTTGGTGACCTGCGTCGCGGAGTAAGGTTAGCTAGGGAGAGCAACGACAAGAAGCTGTGCAGGGAGTGTGCCGCGATTCTCGCGGACTTGAAACAGTACAGTGAGGCGGCTAGCCTGTACGAGCTCGGCGATCAGTACGAGAAAGCGACAGAGATCTACATCAAGACGAAAGACTTTACGCAGGCGAGCAAGATTATCGGGAGGGTCACCTTGCCGAAGCTCCACTCTCTCTTCGGAAAGGCGTGTGAACAAGCTGAAAAATACACTGAGGCTGCTGCGGCGTATAAACGTGCTCACGACAATGACAGTGTGATTAGGCTCTGCTTAAATAATCTGAATCTCCCCGACAAAGCTTTTAGCTTGGTCCGGGAAAGCGGTAGCAGCACTGGGGCTGCCATGGTGGCAAAGTACTGCCAGGAACAAAAGGACTTTAGGGGTGCAATTGAATTCTTATTAATGGCTGCTCGATCGGACGAAGCCTTCGCTTTGGCTAAGAACCATGCCTGCATGGACGTCTACACTTCCGTCCTCGGAGACAAGATCAGCCCCGACGATGCGAGGGAAGTAGCCCACTACTACGAGACGCAGAACGAACTTGGACAAGCTGGAAACTATTACAGCCAGTGCGGGCAGTACAACAGAGCCCTCAAGCTCTTCCTTCAGTGCGGTGACAAGCAGGTCGATGCTGCGATCGAGGTCGTCGGAAAAGCAAGGAATGACATGCTCACGCACATGCTCATTGACTTTTTGATGGGCGAGACAGACGGACAGCCCAAGGACCCTGACTACGTGTACCGTCTCTATATTGCTCTTGGTAATTATAGTGAGGCTGCCAAGACTGCTGTCATCATCGCCCAGCAAGAGCAGGCCGACGGTGATTACGCGCGCGCTCATAAGATTCTCTACAACACAATCTATGAGCTCGAGCAGAAGGACACATACGTTCCACAGAAATTGCGCAAGATGTTTGTCATTCTGCATAGCTACCAGCTGGTAAAAAAGTTGGCCAAGAGAGGAGACCACGAGGGTACAGCCCGACTTCTCCTCCGAGTGGCAAAGAACATTAGCAAGTTCCCTAAGCATCAGGTCAGAATCTTAATATCTACCATCATCGAGTGCCAGAAGAGTGGCCTCAAGGATAGTGCATACGAATGGGCCACGTTCATCTGCAGCAACACCGATTTCAAGAAGGAGTTAGAGGAGAGCAAATTCAAGAACAAAATCCAGAGTATCGTTCGTCGAGGGGGCACCAACCGCGAGGAGAAGCCCGAGGATATGACTCCTTGTCCGATCAGCAATGACATGATTCCTTGCACAGAGCTGGAATGCAAGACGACCAAAGACGCCATCCCCATGTGTGTTGCGACAGGGAGGCACATGGAGATCGATGACTGGTGCTTCTGTCCCGTGAGCGGGTTGCCGGCTCTGTATAGCGAGTACCTGAAGTACTTGCATGCCGAGGCGCCAAATGTGGTTGACAGCATGGAAGGTGCCGCGGATGCCATGAAGGCGGGGTCTCCTGGTGAACTTAGCAAGGGCAAATCTATGTTCAGGAATTTGGCCCAGAAAGTTGTGAGAGCATTGGATCCAGTCACGGGCCAAATGGTGTCAAGCTTGGACTTGAAGAAAGCTACGCACGACGAGGCGAAAGATTATATCAAGAAGTACAATAAATTCGTTGCAGACAAGGAGGGGAAGGAGAACGTGCCAGGAAACAGTAACGGCAATGCCAACAGTAATGTGAAGGAGATTATGTTGTGAAATTGAGTCTCAACGAGATGCAAATTGCCTACGATAACTCATCCATGATATGACAACATCCAAAATGACACACCAATAACCTGTGTACACTACAGCTTGTAAACTGCCGGCTATTTTAACAAAACCATTACAATCTCAACAGCGACGCTAACGCCATTTTTTTTACTTGATGGCAAAACCACCCCCAGTGTACCTCGTGGTACTGCTCTGTGCGGCATGCGCCTGGTTCCTCGCCTGAACTTTCCCCATGTTAGACTCTTCTTCTATCTCCCTCGCGAGAGTTTCTCGTCGCTTTTGCTCATAGTACTTCCGCTTTACATCCTGGAGCTCTCTTGTGAGCCGCTCGATCTCGTATTTGTATTCATTGACCTGTGCCTGGTACATATTTAGCTCGCTGGCCATGGCCTTCATTTGCCGCGTCTTGTCTTTTAGACTCGATTGGTACACACTGAGCTGCTCGGCAACCTCCGGACCTGGCTGCCTCGCCAGGATTTTCTTCAGCTCCAGGTACAACCTCTCCTTCTCCTGAATTAGCATATCCTTCTCAACCACCTCTTCAGTCTTCTTGATGAGCCTCTGCTGCAGAGTCTGTATCTTCTGGATCATCTCATATGTCGCTGGATCGCTTCCCTCCAATTTTCGCCATCTGTGAACGTTCATGGGGTTCTCAAGCTCCTCACTCAATGCCTTCACCTTGGTTTTCTCCTGCAGCAGCTCCTTGTTCTTGTGCATGAGTTCCTTCCTGACTCCGTCCACGTTCACAACGCTAGACTTAGCTATCGTTGCCTCTCTCTGCAAGTCCTTAATCTTAAGCTTCAGAAGCCTGATGTCTTCCATTCTCGCGCTGTATTGAGCCTCACCCTTCCGAAGTGTTGATTGCTGAATCTTGAGTTTTTCGTACAGCAGTGCCAGCTCGTCGTTTCGCCGGATGAGCTGCGTACCTAGGATGTCACGCTCGTTAATGACCTGGTCGTATTCTTTTCTTTGAGTCAACGCCTCCTCGTCCATCCGACGAATCATGCTCGCAAGACGTCGGATCTCAGCGTCCTGTTTGTGGATGATCGTGTCGTTCTGAGTAAGGAGCCGCTTCATGCGACTTATTTCGTTGCGCTGTTGTTCGCGTTGCTTCTGCACCTTCTGATGATCAAAGTGCTCTTTTACCAGTGCACTATCCTTTGCACTGATTTCCTCCTTGAGCTGCTCAATCTGGTGGTTCATGATCTTGAATTTTCTCTTCATTTCGGCGATCTCGTCCTGGGACTCGATGAGATTCTTACTGTACAGATTGCGATCACTACGCACACTTTCGTAGAGCTGTTGCTGCTGCTTCAACTTTGCCTCCCACTCGCTAATTTTCTTCTGAGCTTCGTTGTACCGCATGTCCCTGAGCTTTACCTCCTCCATGGCCTGCAAGTACATGGTTCGTTGCTCAGAAGCCTCAACCCCATACTTCTCGCGCTCTTTCTCAAGCTGGTAGATGATAGTGCGCTGCTTGATGACTTCACTGTTAACCTGAGAAAGCTCTGTCTCGAAGCTGTCGGCGATTCGTTCCTGCTGCTTAACCTCGTCCTCCACCTTTTTATTCTTGTCTTCCACCTTCTGAATCAGAGTGAGCTGAAGGTTCTTCTCGCGTTCCAGAACGTCCACTTCTTTCCTCGTCTGATCCTCCTTTCGCTTAAAGAGCTCAAGCTCTTTCTTAAGCGACTGCGTCTCTTGTTGTGCCATCAACAATGGCGTCTTGGACTCGTCATACATCTGACGGTACCTCAGCATTGCCTTGTGTTCACGCTCTACGGCACGCTCAGCGACCTGCTTGTCTGTGGACAAGCGGTTGCACTCGTCACGCTGCATTTTCAACTCCTTCTGCACCGTCGTGAGATCGCCATGAACGTTACTAGTCTTTTCCATTTGCTCTTCTAGATCCTCCGTGAGTTTCTGTGTTCGCTGGTATAAAGTGTCATAATCTCTCAAGTATTTCTCCATAGTAGCCCGAGCTTCCGTGAGCTGCTTCTCGAGCTGCTCGACCTGGGTCTTAGCAATGACAACTTCCTGCCCTACCACCTCCTGCTCACTCGCCTTCTTGTCTAGCTTCGTCCGCAGGTCGCGAAGCTCCTTGTCCATGCGCTCACGACGGCGCTGTTCACGGAGAATCTCAGCATCGCGGGACTGAATGGTCTCAGCATTTGCCTCGAGCGACTTTTTCTGAGCCTCGTTTTCTTCCTCGACGGACTCTTTCTGCTGATGCACCTCCCTGAGCTGTGTCTCCAACACCTTCACAGCCGCGCCTTGCTCATCAGTCTGTCGCTGCAGCTCATCACGGACCCGAAGAAGCTCCTTGACCATATTCTCCTGACCCACAGACAGCCCTGCCCCCTTCTCAACCAGCTTTGAAAGGTTACCGATCTCATCCTTCAGCTGGTTAATCGTATCCTTTGCCCGGACCTCCTTCTCATGGCTGATGTCCACCATGGCCCAAGCCTTCTCAATCTCTTTTCGAAGAGATGCAATAGTACTCTCATCTTCCTGAGAATACTTCAATGCGGTCTGAACCTTGGCAGCGTTGTTCACAATTTCAGTATTCAATTCTCTGCACGTCTTCACCAAGCGCTTTTCCTGCTCATGAGATTTCTTCAATGCTCGGTGCAGCTTTTCGTATTCCACTCTGAACTTCTCCAAGGACTGATCGCCGGCCAGCTCTGAAAGTACCTCCTGGAAGTCACGCTCGAGTGCCTCAAACGCGCTTGTACTGAACTCTGCCTCGATCTCACCCAGACCGTCCGATTTATTTAGGTCATCCATGATTTGCACTGGGTCGGGGTTGGAGTTGTTACTTTTGGGAGTTGGGATGGTTCAAGGGGAGGAAAGCAGGGGAATTAAAATTGGAACTCAGATTAGTAACCACAGAGAGTGTAGTCGTCGCTGGGGGATTTATTTGTCCCGATTCAGTCTGTCTTAGATTTTGCTCTCTTTTCCCCCTTCGTGAGGGCCAGCAACCAACTCAAAAAAGCATGAGCGGCAAACACTTAAATTCAATCGATTTTTCAGGTGAGATATTTAAATAATAGCCCGTCATTGGGTTCCTGCGGAAGAGGAGACGCTATTATCGGACGCAATGCTGCTCCATCCGACGTATTTGTGTCACAATATAGTCGTTACTTTGCCCTCTCACACAAAAGTTTTACAGACTATTCCTACTCTTACAGGGTACAAAATAACAATAATGCTTACCTCAGCGAGAACTTTAACAAGGACCATTCAGGCGACGCACTCATGCCGAATGATGAGCAACTTTACGGCTGTCCGTGATACCCTCGAAATGTGAGTAAAATCTGAGTCAGCTGTGTCCCTAGCTGCCCTAGCTGTGAATTAACCTTACCTAACCTAAACTCGGAACGCAACCTCTAATATAAACACAACCTGACCTTTTTTGATCGTTTTAGGATGCCTGAGAGGCCGGAAAAGGACCAAAAGGTTGCCGTGAAAATTAGTGAGAACACCAAGCGTCTTGCCGCCCTCTCCCGCTCCTATTCTTCTTCTTCTGGTGAAATCTCCGAGAAGAAGGCTGCTGCTACTGCCCCCACTCTTGCCGCCAAAAACCAGCAAGTGAGGGAGATGAGCACTACTGCTCGCACCATGAGCACTCTGGAGATCAGCAACGCTATGAAGGAGGTCAAGGAGCAGGATAAGGCTGCTGCAGACAGTCTTCACACCTTGAAGGCCCGCTTCACTGCCACCATGGAGGTTGCCGTGAGCAAGATCTTCCCAGCCGGTTTCGGATGGCAATCATCCTCTATCCTTGCCGACAAGGCCGGATTTGCCGACGACAGCTTGAACTTTGCCCTCACCACTGGGGCTGGAGACTTTGCTGGAGTGTTCCTTGGGCACAACTTATACTATGCTGTAAAGGGTGCCTTGGGTTTCGAGACTCCCGAGACGAGGGAGACTGCCGAGACTGGGTTGATGCTTGCATCTGCTGCCTTCTGCAGCGGTGCTGGGTGGCAGCCCATAGTGAACACCCTTCAGGGCTTTGAGATGAGCTTTGGTGGAGTCTTCACTGGAACCTTCATTGGATGCGGAACATTGTTCTACGCTGGTCTTAGGGCGAGCAGGACGCTTTTGAGCGAAACCTGCAAGTATATCGAGGAGCCCACCTACGAGAACAGCAAGGACGATGCTAGCTTGAGCATCTCGATTGGGAGTGCCACTGCCTTCTTTGTTGGCACTGACGCTGCTTATTTGCCTGCCCAGAACTTCCTCATCAATGTTGTTGGTATTCCTGAGGGAACCGGGGACCTTGCTGGCTGTGCCATTGCTGGTAGCAGTACCGCACTTGGATTTACTACTTGCCAGACTGGCATGAATCTTGCCTACCCCAAGGACAAGTGCTGGATCGACTAAGGATCCAACTTTTGTGTGAATACGCACACACACACACACACACACACACACACACACAATTTTGAAAATTTTGACGACACATTTTTGCATACGAAGAACTCCACGACGAAAGCAGCAATTTTGATTTTCCCCAGCTGCCGGAGTGGAGAATTTGGAGTATTTTTGATTTTGAAGACAACATCGACGTCAACATCGGCGGCGATGCTTAATTCTACGAGAGAACGACGGCAATGGCCGATTTGAGACGATTTGAGAGAGTAAGTTGGTTGCAGCTAACCGAGCCTATCACCACCACTGTCACACCACTTTCTTGCGGTCCTCCCTATTTTTTCCAAGGGAGGAACCCCCTTTTTTTTGAATGGGGGTGGACAATTTTTGATTTTTAGGTGATGGGATTCGGGATCTTCCTAGTCTGCCAGTGACTCTGTAAGTCTTGACGATGTACCATTTTTTGTGATCCCGGTTAGCGGACATTAATACATTAATAATATATGGAATGGGAATGGAATGATGAATGATAAGTGATACATGAACAAACCCAGCACCACCTGCATGATAAGGCGGTAAATTTTTTTAGAGTTTCCGCCGAAAAGACAATTTTCTTCCTCCATTTACTACTTACTACTTGTAATGTATCAGATTTGTCCCTACATTAATCAATTAATCATATAACGGTACCAAAAAGTCAATGAATCTTTAGACCCCACTCCCTCACCGCATTACCACATTTCAACTCCCTCTGCCTGAGCAAAACATTAACCTCGCTCTCCAAATCCACAGTCAAATGCACGGGAATATTCATAACAATTCCGTCGCAACCACACCCAAACAGCTCCGTAATACTGTCCCCGAACTTATACTGGAGCGCCCCATTTCCACTATGATCAAATGCCGGCCGAACAATCCCCATCTCAACAACCTCCAAAAACGCCTGGAATAGCGTTCTTTTCCCGTAGGATTTCTCTTGCGTGGCTCCGCCACCCCCTTGGGAACCCCTCCTCCTCCATCTGTCGTATTCTGCGTACGCGCGGTCGAACGTCGCGCACTCATAGGCCTCCTCCCTCATGATGTCCCTCTCGTTAACGCGCTTGATGGCAAGGACAATCACGACGTGCGGGGGACTGAGGGATAGAAGCGTCTGCAGTCTCGGGTCGCCGACGGCGAAGGACATGGTGGCGCCCGCGGGGGCCCTGCCGACAGTAGAAACGCCCATGGAGTTGAAGGCGGACAGCATGTGCTGGGGTGCGACACGCTTCGAGGGTATCTCGCCCAGGAAGAAGTCAGTGAGGCACAGACTCACGGCCACGTCCACGAGGCGGCAGAACCAGCCCACGCTCTTGCCCAGATTGTGGTTCCGCTTGATGAGGGCCGCGACGTCGGACGACTTGGACGATATGAGCGCCGAGAACTGCGTCTCGCCGATGGGATCGGGATCTTCAGGGTCTGACAAATCGCTACTCGGTAACCTGTAGACCCTCTCCAAAATTATCTCCCTCAGATCCTCTAGCTTTGTCTTCCCAAAGACGATCTGAACCTGGGACGACCGGGACCGTAGGCGCTTCTCGAACATCTCCATTATGGTGAGTCGGGAGGTGAGGCCGATAACGACGATGGAACTGCCCGGGTCGCCAACGGCATCAAGGAGGGTGTAGAGGAGTGTCTGACGACCGAAGGTGCTGTCATTTCCACTATGTTACAAGCGTTAGTTGTTACATCAATGTCATATCAATATGTCATATCAATATATCATATCAATATATCATTTCCTTTCATCATCATCATCATCATCATCATCATCATCATCATCATCATCATCATCATCATCATCATCATCATCATCATCATCAACTCACCTTGTCTTGCCTCTCTTCTCCCCCTC
>Ga0115556_1000149_pt1 | contig 43973 bp, 32 predicted proteins | sample COGITO_mtgs_1104_5_FD_87282 | JGI IMG/M metagenome (GOLD analysis project Ga0115556, IMG submission 87282) | Pelagic marine microbial communities from North Sea - COGITO_mtgs_110414 | ecosystem: Environmental > Aquatic > Marine > Epipelagic | place: Germany:Helgoland, sampling site Kabeltonne... | reverse complement strand
TTGCACCTTCCAACCGCGTTGCAAGGGCTGGAAGGGAGGCGAATCGAAGGAACCCGAAGAGGACGATCAACCGGCGAACGAGGACGTCCTGAGGGTGTTTGTCAGGAGGCAAGACAACTGGACTGGCGTTTTCAATAAGAAAATGTATCTAGTTAAAACCATCATTTATTAACTCCCATTGAATTGGATTGTTTGTCAACAACAAAAAAGACAAGTTCTCACTCATTATTACACTACTCACTACTCATTCCTCTCCTAGTTGTCTTTGTAATACAGTAGCCTGAGGGCATTCTGCAACATCCTCAACCCGACATTGCTTTCGGTTAAGATACTTTCAGGGTGAAATTGCACGCTCGCGTACGGTAGCGTTTTGTGCTGTATACCCATGACGAGACCGTCATCCGTCTCGCATATGACATCAAGGACGTCCGGTAATGTATCCCTGTTACCGTACAGAGAGTGGTATCGAGCGACAGTGAATGAATCAGGTATACCCAACAGGATACTCTTCTTGCCATTGGTAGTATCCTTTCTGTACACGGGGCTTGATTTCCCGTGGACAGGTACGTCAAGTAGCTTGAGATCACCCCCCCAGTACTCGACCATGCCCTGCAATCCAAGGCAGACACCAAATGCTGGGATCCTGCTTTCGATGAGAAAATCCATCATCTTGTTCATCTCAAAGTCCATGGGTATACCAGGACCAGGGGAGAGTAAGACCAGGTCAGGCTTTGATCCCTCAGACATAAGCTTTGATATGTGATCGTAGACACGTTGACCATGTCTTATCGTCGATACATCTGCCCCTGTCTGCCTCATATAATTCCCTAAAGTATGAACAAAACTATCGTCGTGATCGATGAGTAAAACAGTTTTATCCTTCCCCTCATCGGTGAAGATCTCCTCCCCCCCGATGGTTGGGGATGACAAAGGATCCGACCGGGAAGAAGGTTCGACGTCCTCGCCACGGATCAAGGCATCAAGCATCGCGCTGGCCTTCAATTCTGTCTCTCTCTCTTCCAATTCGGGGTCGCTGTCATAAAGCAATGTAGCACCCGCCCGGACTTCCCCAACTCCCTTCTTCACTCTTACGGTCCTGAGTGTAAGTCCGGTGTTGACCGTCCCGTCGAATCCCACGAACCCGATCGCCCCACCGTACCAGTCCCTATTAGAATTCTCATTCTCCTCGACGAATTCCATAGCGCGAGCCTTTGGCGCCCCCGTTACTGTCACAGCCCAGGTGTGAGCAAGGAATGCGTCCAGACCATCATATTCACTCCGTAATATACCAACTACGTGGTCGACTGTATGGATTACCTTACTGTAAAGTTCGATACTCCTCCTTGACAATAGCTGGACTGTACCTGGTACGCATAACCTCGATTTATCGTTCCTGTCAACATCAGTGCACATGGTAAGTTCAGATTTCTCCTTCTCGCTGGCGAGTAATTTCTCAATACCATCAGCGTCGCCCAGTGGATCAACGCCCCGACTAACAGTCCCTGATATCGGACAAGTTTCAACCCTCCAATACGGAGGCGGACCATAAGTGTCTGACGTGCCCGTCGCCGTTATTGGCATTTCGCTCGTCTTCTCAACCCTTACAAACATTTCAGGACTAGCACCTATTAGATACTCTTCTTTGCCTAAATTAATCATAAACCCGTAGGGTGATGGATTTCGTGTTTTTAAACGTTGAAAGAGCGAGGATGGTAAGAGACCAATTGGTAACGGTACGGAGAAGGTTTGGGATAATACGGCCTCAAAGAGATCACCGGCAGAGAATTTCTCCCTGGCTGAGAGGACGGAGGAAGCAAAATTACCTAAAGGTGTGTCGCGCGTGATAGTAGGTTCCTGTTGCGAAGTGGTGCCGGCAGTGTGGGCGTGTTTGAACGGTGTCTTGAGATGTTTCGGCTGTGTGACCATGGAAGTCGGCGGATATTCCTGAGTGTTCCTTCTAGTGACGCGATCTTCGAATTCGAATCTGGTCGACCACGATCGTCTGCGTTCCTGGTCGATTACAAGTACTTCCTCTGGTATGTAGAATACAATCGATCTGTCTTCTTCACTACGTGGGCGGCATAAAGGTATACTCGACTCAAATTGGAATGTAAGATCATACCCCATGGCACCATACAGACCGAGTGTTTTACCTGCTTCAGTGCTCGGTGTTGGGCTCCCAGGTGGGGGGGCGAAAGTGGATAACAACGAGCGGGTTATTGACATTAATCCAGGAGTACTACGCGTCCTATTTTCTTCGAGGAAGGACGATGACGACGATGATGATGAATCATCGACATTGTCTTCAATTGTTATGAACACCTCCCTCTCGCCGCCACCTGCTTCTTTTGCACCTTCCAATGTTGATTGTCGGAGTATAATTCTCTTACCGACACCTTCCCAGACGCCATGGACACTCTCGTCGCCTTCATTGGAATCTTCATCAGAATACCCTTTTGAATGAACCTCCTCGAGACTAAAATCGTCAATTAGACCACGGATTATACTGTCAATCAAAACGTCACCTCTCATACCCAGTGCCCTAATAACACACTCACTCCCTTGGGCCCTCCATTTCCCCCTAGCACTCGCATTCGAATTCGAATTTGGATTCGAATTTGAATGCATATTCCCATTCCCATCCTCCTTCTCCTTAACAACAACCCTCCCAACAACTTCAATCATAACATCCTTAACCCCCAGACTCCACTTCGCATACCTCCCAGGAAACTGATAGCTACTCGTAAGAACTACTCCCCTCCTCTCGTCAAGAGATTTCACGTACGGTTCGAGGAGAGATGAAGATGGTGCCAACGTGGTGGTTATCGGCGTGACCAAAACAGTTTGACGAGAGGTGGCGTAGGGTGGGAGAGGGCCAGACACGGGAGGGCGCGAAGGGGGGGCACCTAGGGAGGGTGATTTGCCGACTGAACGCAAGGTCAGGGGTGGTATAGGGCTCACACTTCGCTTTGGTCTGACAAGGGAACAGGGAGAGGAAGCAAGTGGAGTTTGGAGGACGAAACTGCTGATATAGGACAGCAACAATACTGTGCATACGATGAACTTGAACCCTGTCATCGTGCTTTCCGCTGTGGTTGGGGCAAAACAGGGGGTGGATAATATTCAGAAAAAACAGAATCTGAGAATTTCTCAATTTCGCCCCCTCCCGCCATCATAAACTTGTTGTTACGAGGTTTGGTGGTTTTACAGGTATCTCATCATCGATCTCTTTGGAGTGCCTGATTGTTCGGAGTGAGAACCTTGTGATTTGAGTATTATCGGTGGTGTCTCCTCAATGCTCTCCACCCCCCCTTCTGCTGTTGGCACCTCCCTGAAATTCGCCCCGTTTACCTCAGTAGTCTCTGCCCAATTCTGGCATTCCCTTTTGGTGTACAAGCTCAACACATTGAAGCTAGACGATGGTCCGTTGCCAATTCGTGGGTATTATGATCCCTCAAGCCGGTTCGTCCATTTTACTGACGTATTTGGGTCTTCCGTATCAAATTTTGAGAAGGAGGCCGGGGGGGTAGGGGATACTACTACTACTACTTCCACACATACAACATCTCTTGAGACTTATAATGAACGTTGTTACATGAATGGTACATTAAAACTGTTCAACACCAAGGAGGAGTTCAGATCGTTGCCAAAGCAGAGGTACCTTTGGGAGAATAGGGATAAGGAGGTGATTTGTATTGCCTTTGCTGACCTTAAGGAACATAAAGTATGGTATTGGTTCGCGTATCCGGCAAGGAAACATAAAGTGCCACCATGTGTTCTCCCCGCTCCTTCTCTCATGGACCCGGCCCCATTATCGTCATCATCCGATGCGAAGACTAGGTCGACGGCGATGACAAGTATGACACCAACGCAAGCACCAGCACCATCACAATTCGCTGCCGCTCAGGGTGAACCCAACCAAGGCTGCTTGGACTATGAGCTCCTTGGATCGTCCTTTAACCAACTACGCGTCGAGCGATTCAAATCGTCGAAGTCTACCGGCATGTTCCGTTTCTTTGCGTATGATTCGAGTACCATGGAGATGTATCCATTAGAATTTCCCTCGTTTACTGTCGTTGAGAGTTGTGCGAACACAGAAGAGCGGAAGGAGAAATACATGGACGTATATAATTTGATCGGGGATAGGATAGGTAGGCACGATTTCTACATCGGTGTTGTTGATACTGTTGATCTTGGGTCTTCGAGTCCCGGTTGGCCTGCTAGGCAGCTCTTGGATCGTTTAACCGATACTTTTGAGTGCTGTTCTGCAGGTTCTTTAGAAGGTCCTCCAGGCCCAACAGGTGCTGGTGAAGAGAAAAGGACCATTGAGTTAAACCTTATATCTTATAGGAGTGGAAGACTTAGGAGATTAGATGCTGAATTTGAGAGTGTGTTACTAAACAATCACCATGAGGGTGAGACATCTGTTGTCTCCCTAACGATCGACACTCGCCCCCCTAATTCTCCCCTGGAAGAAGTCGATACCACAAACTTTGAGTCCATGGTAGTCGGATACGAAACGCCACAGAACAGTAATCGAGCGACGCCTCAGCTTGCCAATCTTTCCTCGATAATGTCCCCCACACTCCTCTCCGAATCAGCTGTCGACCTCAACCTGAAACTAATGCGCTGGAGGGCTATACCGTCCCTGGATCCCCCGTTGCTCCAGAGGCAACGTTGTCTTCTGGTCGGTGCAGGGACGCTCGGTACCAATGTCGCCAGGACACTCATCGGATGGGGTGTAAGGAATGTCACATTTCTCGACTGTGGTCGTGTTAGGTATAGTAATCCTGTACGTCAGACATTGTTTGAAAATGCGGACGCGGAGCATGGTGGAAAGCCAAAAGCACAGGCTGCGGCAGATGCACTTGCGAGGATTTTTCCTGGCGTCAAGGCGAGAGGGGTACAGGCAGAGGTATTGATGCCTGGTCATAGTTTTGATGCGGAATCGTTTGCTACACTAAAAGGGGAGATTGAGAATGCCGATACTGTTTTTCTTCTGACGGATACCAGAGAATCAAGGTGGTTACCGACAGTGATATCAAGGTCATTAGGTAAGAGAGTGATAAACTGTGCACTTGGTGGTGAGACGTGGCTGGTTATGCGTCACGGTCGTTCAGGTGACGGTCTTGGCTGTTACTTTTGCAGTGACGTGGTCGCTCCTGATAACTCCACCAATAACAGGACACTCGATCAGCAGTGCACTGTTACTAGACCGGGACTTGCGCCCATCGCAAGTGCTATGGGCGTTGAGTTTTTTGTCGCTTGGATGCACGAGATACAGACAGAAGAGGGAACTTCTCGAACACTTCCGCTGTCACGTGCGTCGCACGAATCAAATAATAACAAAGGGGATAACAAGATGGACCATTCACATCTCGGTGTTGTACCCCACCAGATAAGAGGTTCATTACGAACATATGAGATGCACAATCTGCGCGTACCTCGCTTCTGTCACTGCACCGGGTGTGGTGATGCAATAATATCAGCTTATGAGTCGAGGGGATCGGAATTTGTGCAAAGCGTTTGCAGGCCGCAGGGGGTGGAAGTACTTGGGGAAGTTAGTGGACTGAACGAATTTCTGATGGGTGGGAAGATCGAAGGATGGGACGATGAACAATTCGACGATGGAGGGGACGATTTTTGATTAACAAGAAGTCGGAATGGAAGTGGGGATTCGGATGTTATTGGACAACCTTGCCCGCGATGGCGCTGAAGACGACTTGCCTAGGAACATACATTGGAAATAATATGTTAACAACAACGTCGTGTGTCGTTGCAAAATTATACACGCCTTGCAATATTTTACTGTACACTTTCCCCCTCCGCATTCACTCCTCCCAGGTCTTTCTCTCGCTCATGAGCATCTGGATGCACTTCATGACGTCCCGAGAAATGTCATCATCCCTGTGGGACCCCTGAGCCTGTCCTGCTACGCCCTCGGCGCTTATGAGCAGACCCAAAAACCTCTCGTTGTTCTTTATGCATGAGACTGCCTTCTCGCTTCTATAGAGGAATATCCATAGCGCGCTGAGCGCGCACTTCCGGATGCCCCTGTCAGAGCTCCCACACCTTACCAGGACAAAATCGATCCAATTCGAGTTGTTCAAGACCACGCTCTTGTGCGTTTTGTCCAGGCAGACGTTTCGGATGAGAAGAAGCAGGTCCTTGACCAGACCTGGTCTGATAGTTCCCCTCTCGGCGCATTGGATAAGGTCCCCGATTCCGTCCGCAAAACCGTCCCTCAACACGGCGTTCCTCCCCTCCGCGTCCAAGCTGGCATTGATCATGAGTTTAAGTACCCCCCCAACTCTCTCGTTCCACACTGTATCGTTTCCCCTCCCCCTGGGGCTTCCCATCCCCCCCCCCATTCTCAGACCGGTCCGAAGTGAGCAAATGCTCTTGACGTATAAGCCGCTCACAGCCAGAGAACCGCGGCTGGGACTCGGAGGGAGGGCCAAGCTACGGAGGCAACCAAACGCCAGCCCGACAACGCTACCACGGACTGAAACACTCCCTCCACTCCTCTTCAAAGCGAGCATTACGATCCTGTTTACGAGACCCCTTTCACTCAGTCGAAGTTCAGGGCTGCTTGCACCGGAGCTGCCACACAAGCTCTTCTTGCTCTCCAAATCTCCGGAGCAAAAATTTCCTATCACGCCAAGCAAAATCTCGAGCATACTCTGGTTCATCAGCCGAAGAGGGGGCTTCCCTTTCTCCCTCTTGTCGAACTCGCAGCTGAGGGCGATAGGCCAGATTTTCAGAATGAAGCTGACCAGATTGCCACCAGCGATCCCCTCCCTCGCCGCTACCTTCCCTCCCTCCAACCTAACGGCGCTCCTTACGACAAGCAATCCGACCATTAAATCTGTCCCCAGTCCCTGGTTGATTTTATATGCCTTGCTCCCGTCCTTCAGTCCCCTCTTCACGTCGTTTCGCTTCCCCCTTTCTAACAGTCCCCCATCCTTGTCCCTCAAGCAATCTAAAGCGATAAGCGCGCAGCAATCATTCAATTCCGACAGCAGGTCAGGAATCGCTAGTCTGGCGATTATGTTCCCTTGCCTGGTCAAAACGTCATCCCCCCCTTCTCTGGCGGCATCGAACGCGGCCGCAAGCGCGCAGGCAGCGGCGATCCTGTCAGTCACTCTGAGTACATCTCCATCTACGCTCGTCAGACAGTTCATTCTGTTCTGGACAGGGATGTTGGCTGCATTGCTCCCTTTCAGACCCCTGCTGTGGTGTAATTGCAACAACCCGCCAAGAACGCTTTCTTCCCCGTCCCCTTCTGATAAGCCCTTCCCCGTCAGGCAACCGTCTCTCCACGGATTCGGCAAATTCAGCATAACGCTGAACAAATTGTTCACGTTTCGACAGCAATCATCCATGATGTAATTCCCCACGCCCAGATAGGCGTCGTTATAAACACTGACTGATAGCAAGCACAGCTTCCTAAGGCTCATTCCTAGAGCCCTTGGCAAGCTATCTCCCCCCGGCATGAGAGGCGACAACCTCTGGATAACCCCACTCTCCTCGTCGACCTCGACAACACTGCTCTCAAACAGCTTCGACAGAAACCTGCAGCAACTCCCGAAGCACTTCACCTGCTCCTTCACCATTCCTCTACCATTCCTCCCCAACTCCACGGCATAATTTACCTCTGTTGTCAGCGTCCTAAGCGTGTGGGCGAGAACCGGTGTGTGACGTAGTAAGTTCACACACACATTGTTCCCTTTGTCGCCCTCACCGTCAATGTAGATTGCCAAATTTGCCAGGTCGTAAACAATTGTCCTAATGTCGTGGGCAGTGCCGCTGTTCAAATCGTCCCACAAGCTTTTAACTGCTTCGCCCCCCCACCCTGAAAGAGCGAAATTGTCATTTTTGAGCCCCAGATGCGCCACCGTAGCCCTCGTGGTGATATCCTTCAACCCATCAAAATCGAGGAGAGAGATACAGTGAGATAAAATGCCGCTATTGTAAAAGTGAGTGGCGAGCTCATCTTGACTGAAACTGCTTTCCATGCTCTGGTCTGGCGTCGGTGGCTCATCTTCGCTGTCTCCGATGCTGCTCCCCAAGTCAGTGTCAGTAACATTCAGCGTCATGTCAAGTTTGGACTCGTCGAGAGGCGATGAAGTAGAGAGACTAACTGCTAGTAAACTTCTCAATAACTTGACCCCAGCCCGCAGCAATACAGGGGGAGCAAGCAGCATATCATCATTGCGAGAAAAATCTAATCTGGGATCCTTTAAGTCTGCAACTTCGGCATCTCCGAGTGTTGTGCTATCATCGTCATGGTCGCGGCAGCGAACGTTACGTTCGTCGTCGATGACCCTGCTCGTTCTGCTCAACATCCGGCCAACTGCAGGAATTACCTCAAGAACCGTAGTGCACGCATCATCCAAAACCCCTCCCCCAAAACAGCAGGCATTGCTCAGCAGGTATAAACACTCGCTTCTCACTATTGGCGACTCACTGTCATCACTCCCCACTCGACAGGACATCTCCAGAATGCTCGTGTGAAAGTGCGCACTCTCACTTCGATCATTTAAAGTCAAAACCAGGGGCCTGGCCCAAGCGAGCTGCATTAAGTCTGAGCAGATTCCATAGCCGCAGGCCCTGGTGGAATTCTCGCGATCGCACAAAACCTTCATAATCCAGCTAAAGGTGTCACAATCTGCCCCGCCCCATCCGTCGCGTTGACGTTGCTGTCTCAAGCTGCTCTCCTCGATGCTCTCTTGCCTCTCCACTTCGGAATCAACCAGGCAATTAGCGGCAAGTACTCGAAGCATAATTACAGCATTTCGAATTTTACATTTTTGGGTAAAGCTGTCTGGGACCTGCGTGCTGCGAACGATGCTTATGAGCTTGGGTAGTATCTGCTCGAATAAGCCGTTCTCTTTCCGGAATTCCCTGCAGCAATCCCCTTTCTCCACGAGTCTCATCAACAAGCCGAAGACACCCTCGATGCTCCGGCAGGTCGTAACATGAGCTGCCGGGCTTGGTAGAGATGAAGATGACGACGATGATATCGACGACACAGCACTAAGGTATCGATCAACTAGCATTTTACAAAGCCCCCCCTTCAATACGAGATGCACAGCAGGGGTTCCGTCGACGTCCTCGCCCATAACACTTGCTAATGGCGAAGAAATACAACTGATCAGAAACTTGAGCATTTCATGCCTAGCTGCCCAGAGGGACGCAAGGGCTCTCGCCGCTTTCTTCTTGAACCGGCGCTTCTCTCCGCTGCTAAATCCCCCCCCGTATGTATCCTTGCTTTTCCTTATTCCGTTGATATCGAGGCCATCACTGGCCAAACTCGGAGAGAGCACATTTAAATCAAGCAGCACCATGGCAGTACGTGACATGCTCTCAAATATAACACAGAAAGTAGCGAATGAAAAGTTCGGAAGCAAATCTTTCAAAAGCCGAAGCGTTGACGATAAGAGATCGTGGTCTTTCGCGGAGGATGGGGCGACCGCCAAAATGCGGTGAAGAGCTGTGTGTATGCTGTTGCTTCTTGAAAAGCAAGCACTCACGCCAGGTAGAGTGAGGCAAGCACTATGACACTCTTCTATGTTTGACATCATCTCTTTGATGGACTTGCTGTTCGCCAGCCTCATGGACAAACCATTCGCAACATTGGCGGCATTAATGCAATCATACATGTCTTCGGTGTTGTTGGCTGCTTTAATTTTCGCATCAAGGCTCAGCTTAACGGCATCAGTAAAGTCATCGGAGTCAGCATCACTTCGGCCACAGCTGTCAGATTTCTCGTCGAGGCAAAAACCTTTCAGAGTAGTGAAGTAAAAGCCGCTGGGAACACTGAAAGTTTCCTTGACCTTGGGGTGCATTGGCGTGCAAATTGCGCTGCAAACTTTTTTGCAGATAACAGCGCTGACATCTTTTTTATTAGAATGCTCGGCCTCAACGTATGCAGCATAATGGAGATCCTCATTCACGCACGTTCCCTCCCTCCCGTTGGCGCTCATAAAATTGCAAGGATCAAAGGCCAGACGGTGGTAGCCGGCCAGAATGCTGTTACGGATGTGCTCGTTAGGGTGAAACATCATCCCAAGCATGTCGCTCGTAAGCGCTTCGCTTTCTTCTACCGCTACTTGTCTTACAAACTCGCTAGTCCAAATGAGCGACCTAAACAACTTGCTAAAGGCATGAAGGGCATTGTGAGGGGTATTGATGTGCGACAGATGTGCCAATGCAGTCAAGAAGGAAGAGGCGGCGGTTTCTCCGAAGTTACTGTTCGAAACCAGCGAAATTGCATACGGATCCTCCAAGAGGGCATCTGCGAGCTGCTCGGCGGCAGCAACAACAACGCTTCCTTCCTCCAGGTTGCCGATGGTGTCTTTGCCATCTTTAATATTGCTTTCGCTGACGAGCGCGAACCTTAGGGGTTTTTTTTTAATGTTTGGGAGTGTTAGACAGGGGGGAACGAGACACACGCGCAGACGAGCTAGACGACTATAAAAAATACTCACAGGTTGTGAATGTCGTTGGCTGTTAAGCCAACTACCCCAACACTCGCTATCTTCTGTAATTTTTCTAGATCGAGGAAATTGCGCTCCCACCCATCAGAGATCAAGCTAGCGGCCGGATCAGGCATGTGGCTACTTGTAGACCTGTTGCCGTTCAGAGAAACGTTGCTCCACAGGCTTTTACTGCTAATGTGACGAACGTCGTTGCTCCTATGGAAAAGACCTTGGATATCAATCATGAGGGCCGTGAGTTCGTCTGTAAGTGACTCCGTGAGAGAAAGAGCACTGCCAAACTCGCCATGAAGATCTCGTGTGAAATCAGTGACGCTCTGGAAGACCTCGAGCTGGATCAGCGTCGCGCTATTGGCCAAGGCTAAAGCCGTTTTGTCGTCCTTGACGTGTTCCAAAATAGCCGCCAGGCTGTCCTTGACTGCGGATCGATCCTCGCCTTCCATTACCAACCCGCTGGTCAGAAACGTGTGAAGCATCTCGCTCGCCGCGCTGCAGTTGCTCGCCAAGAAGCCAACGCCCGCACAGCAGCGATTTACATCACTCATCCTGATGCTCACAAGGTTCTTCGGGACCAGACCGACAAGGACCTCCGGGGCGTGCAAGAAATTACCCGTTGCGTCCACTTTCAAGGTCGGTGAAATCGCTGTGTCCCTACCTTGGTTGCCCCCTAATAGCAAGTTGAGGTTCGAAAAGGCATCCTGTTTTCTGTTTCTGAGGGCCTTGAGGAGCGGCATGGACACATCCATGAGAATACTGTTATTCGACTCAACCTCAAACTGACAATTCTCCATCAAGAAACAGGTCGCTGCCCAGATATACGACGAAACTGCAGAATAGTTACTCACTTCCGTCTCAGAAAGCAGTACCGATGCCGTCATCAGTGCCTTGCTGCTGTCTACACAAAACTTGAGGAGCTCGCTCGAGTCGGAACTGGAACTTGATGTTGTAGCACTTCCGTCCATGCAACCCGCTGTTAAAAAGGAAAGAGCCGGGGTGGCAGACATCACCAGCTGCTCTGCTTTCGCAAATATTTCGGCTGTCTTGAGGTTAAGAGCCACTGCGGCAGCGGCCGATTGCCGAGAAAGGTCAGGGTTGCTCGCACGGAAGTGAGGGGAGGAGGCCCCGAGGGTAACAATCGCGTCTGCTAGAGGGGCTGGAATCGTCGCCTTCGGAGGGGACAGGCGGGCCGAGGGAGGTATCGTGTCTATGTTGTCGTTCATCACATTTCTCTCGTCCGTCTTCTTCGCCCCGTAAGCGTCAACCATAATTAAACTCGCAGGGAGCGAATTCACATGCTCAATTGCCAGGAGGAGACTAATTGGAAGAGTGCTTTTATTTGTGCCAATGTAAGATTTCAAGACGCTCTCAGTCAGACAATGAGAGTTTAATGCCACGATAGCGGAGTATGTCAAAGGAACCAGTGCTGAAGAGACCCTTGCGGCACCCAAAAACGTCAGTGAGCCATCAGATGAAATGAAAGGCTCCTGCATCAGGGAGAAGGACAATTTGCAAATCTGAACAGCAATTGGATTGTTGTGCCGCACTGAACTGCTGGCCGCGCGATGCATCACGTATGCCGCCCCCCCAACAGAGAGCTTACCCTTTCCATTCAAAGGTGACATGTTCGTGAACTCACTGGGGGTCCTGTTGGCGTTGTTAGAAGCTGAAGTCGCCTTAGGGTAGCGAAAGGAGCGAATATTGTCGGCAACCTTGGGTTGCTGGTGTTGTTGGGATTGGTCCTGGTCTTCGCCGAGCTGCATGGCGTATGCATCCTCATGTCCACCAGTGATGTTGGCGTTGCAGTGAATGTTTTTTAATGAAGAGGTCAATCGGAGTAGGATGGTGAGGACAGTTGCAAGGGCAGGGCTAGTTGTTGAATCTTCGGGGGACTTGATGAGCTCCAGGATACGCAGCAATATTGAGCCTCGCTGAAGAATGACTTCAGGAGGAAAGTCAAAAGCGATGTGATTCTGCAAGGTTTCCAAAGAGGCCAAGATCTCGGCAGTATCATGCTTCAAGCCCAGACGAACCTCAAGATCAAGAAGCTAAGATTGGTGGGTGGTGTGCATGATGCGGGGTGGGGAATAGTAGATATAGGTGAGAAGGGGGCGAATAAAGACGTCAGGTGAGAGAGAATATCTTTCTCGAGTTCAATTAAGATTCAATCAATCCACTTGGCCATCTCACCTGCTTCTCATCACCCATGCAGAGTTTCACGTCAGGGAAGCACCAACCTCCGTAGAGAAGGTCAGTCGTTTCACTATTCCAACCGAGCAGCATTCGATAGTCAGGGGTATCGAGAAACTCCTCTTTTCCTCTGTAGTTTGGTCGAAGCTTCTTTTGCTGTTCTCCTTCCTCCTGCTGCTGGATTAAGTAGGAAGCATCAGCAGAAGCAGTCGTCGGAGGTGTTGTTACTGGCGATGTCGGCGATACTAGCCCTGCAACAGCGGACTGATTTGGTGCAATAAAGGGGCGTGGGGCACGGGGCAACACCACCGCTTGATTCTTCCAGTTAAATATCTTAGTTAGGAAGTCATTCTTAGGCAACTTCTCCTCCAGCTCCCGGAGAAGTGCAACAGAAGGACGGATCGCAGAAAGTGGAGAGGACGGATCGTCGAGAATCAGACAGAGTAAGTGAAGCGCATTGTCCAAGTCACTCTCGACGAAACAATCAGTCTGAGGGACGGAAGCAGAATGGTCGTCGTTGGGCTCAAGGGCAAGCTTTACAACATTAACAGGTAAAGGTTAGTTAAGCAGGGGTTTGAGACAAGAAAGCGTACCCTTTCTCACCTTCTCGACGCACTGGGCTAATTCCATCGGAAAGCTCACTCTCCCAAAATTCGCCTCACTGCTCTTCTCCTCACCCCCCAAAGCATTTGTCGAGGGAAAAGAAATTGAAGCAAGCTCGCCAGGGGTTACCAACTGTGATTGACACTTTGTCAAAAGGTTTGCAAGAGCGCGATGTCGAACATCTGGGTCTGACGATGAAATTTTGAGAGCGGTCGTCGTAGCGCGACTCATCAAAGACATCAGGAGAACGAAGAACGCGGCTAGAAAGGGAGGGCAGTCAAATTGTCAATTGTCAGAAATAAAAAGGGGGTTTAGGTTGTAACAAATGTATCCAAACACTATTTTGGTGAACAAGTTCCGCTTTTGAAAAAGAACGGGATTAAGTAGGGGCTGTATAACCCAGAGACAGAAATGGCGGGGTTTTCGTTTTTTCGACTCTTTTTCGAGTTTGACTCCAATTTACCCTAACTCTCTAAAAAAACCTAAAGGGTCAAATTTGTTTCAGTTCAAATACGTTCATACCTACTAGCTTAGATGTTGCTTTGGCATAATAAAATGTTGTGAATCGGCTATTCTCTTTTGTGTAGGGAACCTCTTCCTAAAAATTCTGCAGTTGGCAAGTGCAGATGGGATCAGGTGCCAGCAGCTCCCCTGCATACGGGGAAAGGCGGTATGGCATCGGTGATGGCGGTGTTGAGAGTTCCCAAGCACGAAGAGTGAACCCAAGTGAAGATTACTATCACCAGAAGCAAGCTGATAAGATCCGGAAAGATCGGCTGCTGCCAATAAGTCTCGATAACTGTGTCACTCTGGCGAAGGAGGGAGAGTATAGTACTCTGTCAAAGAAATTTTTGATGGCAGAAACCCCCCTTCCCATTAGCGACATCGACAGCCTGCTGTGTAATGCAGCAGGATTTGGACACTTGGACGTTGTAGAACTGTTGCTTCAGGCAAGAGCTAAAACCGGAGCGAGAAAGAATAGGCCTCGAATTGGGCGTGTTGGTGACAAGCAGGGAGGAAAACTCCCATTACATGAAGCAGCGAAAATGGCCCAATCTGATGTGGTTGATCTTTTGCTCTCATTGAGACATTTCTTGCCCCACTTGCCTGATGCGCAGGGTCAGACCGCTCTGCACAAGGCATGCAATAGTAGTCAACAGGATGATGAGCGGCAAATTACCGTCGCCACCCTGCTCCACCACATGGATGAGGAAGACATTAACACTAAGGATTCAAGGGGAAACACATCGCTGCACCTTGCTGCAGCGAACAATAACATAAGGATTTGTGAAATGCTTGTTGAAAAAGGTGCCAACAACCGGCTTCGAAATCACCGCAAAAAATCTCCGGGGCAGATTGCAATCGAAGGTAATTTTGAGGAGCTTGGAAATGCTCTAGAGAGCGGACTCATTCAGTACATAAAGAAGCTGCGTCGTCAGAGGTCCATACACAAGAAGAAAAAACAAAGCAAAAGTATAAGATCCTCGGTTTGTGCTGGTGGAGGGGGTATGAATATGGAAACTGCTATGGCCATCTGGAACGTCTTCTTCGAGAATGCTGTAAACAATTTTAATTGTTCGGACAATCCGAAAAAACGAATCGACAAACAACAGCCAGGACAGTCCTCTTACGACCCAAGAAATTACACAATGGTGATGTCAACGACCAAAAGCTCGAATGAGGTTAGGAAATTGAAGCAAAATACAAACGTCTACGAGTATAAGAACGAATTCTTGCTCGGCGAGGTTCCCACAGCCTCAGATGAGGACAACGAAGGATATAAATACAGCAATGACGGACACCGCTATTGGCGGCAAGTTTTTGACCTGACGTATGAAAAGAATTATTTTTATTGTGCAGAGAGTGGAGAGAGTAGGTAAGCGGTGATGCGATTTGCTTTGCTTGCAGCGAAATTGCAGTTAAATTTATTAACCCTCTCATCCTCCCGCGCAATGTTTTGCGACGCAATGTGCATAAAGCTGGTTGGACCCAGTGGAAGACGACGAGGGTTGGTATTTTTCCCGCGACGATTTGATCAGTACTTTCGTCGTTTTTCACGATGAAGAGTATGGCTGCGATTTTTACACTGTCGACGGTGTCAGCTACTGGGATATCGGAGAAATTCTGGAGCCTTTCGTTACCGTCAAGGACTACGTGGTGAGAAAAGCTCATAAATTCAAGTCCCTACCAAAGTGGCAGCGAATATTTGACGAAGAGTTTCAGCTGCCGTATTTTTTCAACGATGAGTCTGAGGAAAGTTCATGGGTTGCACCGGAAGGAAACTGCTGGATCTCGAGATTCATTATTATCCACGATGCAATTGAGGCTCGAGATTTTTTTTTCTTTCCTGACAGTTGTGAGAGCACCTGGGTTCTGGAAGGGGGCATTGAAAATGGAGATTATTGGGCAATGCAACAATAAATAACATATTGAAAAGAAGACAGGCAGGAATTTCTCGGTAGAACCTACTCAATTGCTATCCATTTTTCCTTCTTATTAATCGTCTGCAATGTTGTTATGCTAGCGCTTCCGAAGGAAATTGAAATCTTCCTCTCCGTTCCCGTCGTCCATATCATCCCTGGAAATAGTGCTAGTAGTTCTGTTGTTGTTTAATTCGTTTGAATCCTCCTCCTCGTATCCAAAAAAATCGAGAAGGTGTTCCGTCCCCAAACTCCATACACTGCTATTCTCGCCATTGATTACCCCGTCCTTTACCAGATCCTTACCCATCTGCACCTTTAGCACTTTCTCTTCGACTGTCCCTTTGGTGACGATTTTGTACACATTGACGACACTGTCCTGGCCGATGCGATGGCACCTGTCCATCGCCTGCAGGTCAACGGAAGGATTCCAGTCTAGCTCAAGAAAGATCACTACTGTCGCGCCAGTTAGGTTGAGGCCGAGGGAACCAACCCTTGAGGTCAGTAGTAGGCAGCCAATGTCGTCATCCTCGTTAAATTTATTGGCAATAGCGAGTCGTGAGAGAGCAGTACTCTTACCGTCGAGCCGTAAAAACTTCATATAGGGGAGGTGTGGCCTGAGAAGGTAAGTTTCCAGAATGTCAAGCGACGAGGAGTGCTGTGCAAAGATGAGGGCCTTCTTGGTCCTGGTGCGACTGGCATATTGATAATAAGTTGTTAGGGCAAAATAGGATGGTGAGAAGTGCGACAAGTTTCGACTCTCACCTGTCTTCGCTTGCGCTGCTGTTTAACTTTCTCTTCTTCGCTGCTCGCTCGTTTCTGGAATAGTCCATCTTGTTGCCTATGTCTTCGGCGTCTTTGTCTTCGGCATCGTCACTGTCGATGTCCATGAATGTGCTAAGTTCCTTCAGCGCACCTCCATCCGAGCCACTAAAACCTACAGACTCGCCCTCCTCGTCAGCATCATCGTACAAAGTGCTATAGTCGCCGTCTGCGCCCTTCAGATTCCCGTTGTCCCGATTTGCCCCGACAATACCTGAAGTTGTGAGGATCTCCCTGACCGTTTGCAGTTTCCCACTAGCGGATAACCTCTTAAATGCCGGAGGTACGGGGAGGGGGGGGGTTCGCGATTGCAAAACTAATGCAGGATGAACACACAAAGAGCGGAGATGGCCAAGTGCCTTCAGCGCGCCGTTGCTCTTTGCTCCCCCCTCCCTACTGTTGCCGTCTTTTACGACGGCTTTATCTTCGCCCCCTCCAAGTAGCTTTTCCCATGCACCTTCCTCCTTCACTTTCTCTATTTCGTTGCAATAGGCGGTGTACAGCTCCTTCTGAACCTGGCTCAGCTCGCAGTAGACGTTCTGTACAATCTTTGGGGGCAATGATTGCAGCACATCGGCCTTTTCCCGGCGGAGAAGGAAGGGAAGAACGAGAGCATGAAGGGACTTGAGCTTGGCGCTGGCTGCGGTTGAGAGGATGCAGGTGGTAGAAGTGTCCGATTGAGAATCGATGTTGCTGGCATCGTTGATCGCGTTGTTCATGCCCTCAGAAATAACCTTTCCGTACTCCTTCCGAAAGGAATTTTCGTCCCCTAAATACGACGGCATGACGAAGTCCATGACAGCCCACAACTCACTAACGGAGTTCTGCACCGGCGTGCCCGTAATGACCATCCTAAATCCAGCCTTGATCTCCCTGCATGCTTTCGCCGTCTGGGTCCTTGGATTAAGGAGAAGGTGCGCCTCATCGAGGACACAAGCAAAGTAAGAGCCCCCTGAGAGTAGGGCAGGGAGGTGGGCACGGAGGGCCGAGTAGGAGGTAATTACTGTGTTATGATTTTCAATGCTAGTACTTTTGCTTTTACTTGATTTTTTGCTGCGACTCCCAGTAAAGATTATCGGTCGGAAAACCTCCGAAGAGCCAAAAAACTTGTTAATTTCCTGTAACCAGTGCTGTTGGAGAGTCGCAGGAGCGACAATAATGAGTTTCTTTCTGTTAGACTTGTCGTCATCCCCCCCCTCTCTTTTCAACCAACCCCTTTTGATCATTTCCCCCGCAATTACTGTTAGGGCCTGTAGCGTCTTACCAAGTCCCATTTCGTCGCAAAGGACTCCCCCCATCCCGCAAGCCATCAAGAATTGGAGCCAGCTGCAACCCTCTAGTTGGTACGGCCGGAGAGAGAACACATGCTGCTTTTGCTTTTCTTTTTGCTTTTCTTTTTGCTTTTCATGTTGCTGTTCCTGATTTTGTGAGAGGGGAGCAGAAGAAGAATAGCTTCTCTGGAGAAGAGAGAGGAGGCTGGGTGGCAGCTCATAAGGTGGGAGCGGGTGTCCGTGAATCAGGTGGGTAATGATTTTTGAGACTGTTGTCTCTTCCCCCACTTCACCTCCGTCGCCGACTTCGCAAAATGGACTCAACTTGACGCACTCTCTAAAAACACCGCCTCCAATTCTCCTCACCATCTCCTCCGTCACCCTCCCACCGTCATCCTTTTCACTACCACCGCCATAAGCACCGCCGCCGCCGCACATTGCCCTCATCCCCCCCTCGAGTACTCCTTTCACAAATTTGTGAGCGCCGCCGGATACAGTACAAGCAGCGAGAAGTAAACGAGTGAGGTAGAGAGATTTGTAAGTATTTGCGAGCGTACTGGTGATGGCATGACGGCTGGAGATTGGGTAATACGATTTACACACATTGAGGGCGGAAGAAGTGATCGAAGAACGAGTCGGCCGTGGTATTTGTTCTTGCTGGGATGAATCGCTACAATGGGCATTTGTGATCGGTGCAGAACGTACGGCAGCTAGAAGACTCCTACCCGCCATGTCACTAATCTCGTCGTTTTTTGTCTGGATGTAAATTTTTGCAAGGAGAGGTGCGATACTCGCAACAGCATCATTCAAAATACCACTACGACCGTTGCCAATGGTATTCTCATTCTCGCCGTTCTTCTTGGTAACACCGCTGGAACCATTCGTGTCGATATTATCAACCCCATCTGAAAGGAGGGAGAGCAATTTGAGCGAGTCATATAGCGAACAAGATGTCTTTTGATTAGTGTGAAGGGGAAAAAATGTCGACTCGTCAAAAAATGAAGAGGTTGACGTGGAGATCGAGGCAAGACGGAGGGAGCTGAAGACCATTCTATCGATCCAACCACCAGCGATTATATTTGGGTTCTTTATATCGTTGTTTTTATTGTTGATTGTGCTGCTATCGCTATTGTTCACGTTCTCAGCGTCTTTGTCGGTGTTTCCATTGCTGACGCTCGCATGGTTATAATCACAATTCGCATAGTACTCTTTTCCAATGATAATAAAGAGTTCCTCGGCCCCCGTTCTACCCCCTCCTCCTGCAATAACACCGCCGTCTACGTCGACCCTACATGCCATCGCCCCCAGCTTTCCCAAGAGGTTCTCTGCCTTCTCGCTCCCCTGTTCTGTGGAAGAGTAAAGCTCCAATAGCGGCAGAATTCCCCGCGCGTTTGCGTGAGTGATTGACAACGATGGTTGTTGAGAAGCAGATGATTGAAGAAGAGTGACGAGGGGGCGTGCCAGGGGTGTCAGGGGAGGGAGGGGGGGAGGGGGAAAAGTATTGGAGAGACGGAGGAGGAGGAGGACACGAAGGGAAGTGAGGAGACATATTTGCAACATATTTGTTGCAGTGATTGCCTGCTGCTGGCTGTTCTTCTGTGTAACAGTGTGTGTCATAGGAAGATACGGAGGAGAGGAAGGAATTGAGGTCCCTATCACATAACCATCGATAAAGATTGAAATGTCCTCAAAGGTCACCCTCGCCCTCCTCCCTCCTCCTCTAGCTGCTGCCTCAAGAGCAACCGAACCCAACCATTCTGTAGCTTTCCTTTCGATTTCCCTCGCCCTCGCTCCGTGTGTGTCCTGTCCCATCCCCTCACGCACGATTTCCCCCCCAATGACCGCCCCCTCCATCTCCCACCCACCCAAAATCACAAAACCAACGAATCTCAGACCAAATGCCTTCGCATCGACGCCGCAACTAGAAATAAGCTGGCCCATCATTCTACCAAGTATGATATTCCTACTCAGTACCGTTGTTGTGTTTGCTGTCTTCGAGCTTACATAAAAACCTCTAGCCAGAACCTTGCTCAAAATCTTGCAAAACCCAATTTGGTCCTTAGCTTCCAACTCCCTTAAAAACCCTGCGCCACATGCTCCCTCCTCCCACGCCTCTATCATACATTTCTCTTCGAGAGTTTGACTTCTGCCAACCTTTTGCTCTCTCAAAATCCTCCGAGCGACGCGGGAGGGAAGTTCGACATCGTCGAATCCACGACCGCAACCCTGGTCGTTGGCGGACGAAATCGTCGAGTCAACGTAGGAGAAAAGGTGGGCAGCGATCGCGAGGGCTGGATCATAATAACTTTGCGTTGGGAGGGTGGGTGAACACGTAGACTTGGGTATGCACCTGGTGAAGCTGGTGATGAGTTTGTAGTAAGATGTGGCTAATTGTAGACCCTCTCTAACGACGACGTCGCTCTTTTGAATGGTGTACCTTGTGTGAGTAGTTCCTTCTTTCCCGCCATTACCGCTGCTAACGCTAACGCTGGCGTCAGTGGCGCCATTTTGTAAAGAGTTGATGACACCCCCTATAACTTCCTCAATTTTTCTGCTAATCAAAGATAAAAGTGACTCCTTTACTTTTCTCCCCGTCCCTTCTGCGCCCTCGACGATGTCCAAAACCTTTCCCATACACTTTAGCATGGCCGGCACCGCACTCCCTCCACCCTCGCCTCCTTCCCAGCTTCCTCGAGAATCCCCAGCTAACCTCTTCCACAGCAAGCCCACAATTCCATCTGAGCAGAGCATTTCCCTCGCCAAAAATTTCTCGGTGTCAGCGAAGTCAGAGTCCATCGAGATTCCAAACAAGTTTGCCGCCAGCCTCGCGACTGCGGCAATTGTGTCTTGTCTCCGAGGTGGCGTTGGTACATCTGTCTTCCGAAGGATTTCAACGAGATGGGTGAGAACAGAAGAGGGAGGAAAGGCTGAAGGGCGAACAAATGACTCCAATGCCATAACTCCTCCCATCACCACCTCCCATTCATCGCCATGGCCAGGTCTCGAGCTGAAGCCGGCAACAGGGGCTGGAGGATCTGACAAAAGCATCATCTCAACTATAGACCACCGCTCTACTAACTTGCCCCTGCTAGATCTCAACGAGGACTGCAGTAGTGTCCTCACAGGGTAGACAGGGTTGAGAGGCTGCGAGTAATCAGTACATCTATCAAGGGTTAAGAGTATTAAGGATATCGTGGCGTGCAAGTCATTAACGTTGTCGCTGTCAACATTACTATCCGCAGCGGCAGCGTGCAAGGCCTGTAGAGCAAGAATCCCGCCCTGTCGGGACTGATAGGAGGGAGAGAAGAGGAGTCGGAAAAGGTGTGCGGAGAACAGAATTTGAGGTAGTTCTGTTGTCATTTTCGATGGTTCCTCTGACGGCGATGATGCCATGGACGCCCTTTGAACTGAGGAAAGAAGCAGAGCAATACGAGGAGGGGGTGGAAGAATGTCTTTTTTTTTTGCTGCGCTGCCACTATCAGCGTTGCCATCGTCGTCTTCATCAGACTCCTCTCGATCATAAAACGCTCCCTCTGTCCTCCTCGCCTCTCTCCTCTTCTCCCTCCTACCCTTTCTTCTGACATAATCCAGATCGCCCCCATAGTCGAGAGTATTGAGGACCTCGGGGTCGGAGTCGCTATCGCCCTTTTTTTTTTTCGAATCAATGTCTGGAGGTGGGAGACCCATGCGACGACGGATGAATCGCTTTTGCTCTTCTATTCGGAGTCGGGCGCGGTGAAGGAGCTCAGCATTGTCTGTTTCGTCTAAAGATAACAAGTGTAGTAGAACGCGAGTAGGTTAGTGTGTCTGATTGAGCGTCAGATTGCGTCGGCGCTCATCTGCATGAGTAGGTGAAAAATATCAACCACCGCTCACCTTCTCCATCCTCGTCAAATTCATCATCTCCGTCATCACTTTCGTCGTCACCATCTTCCCCTGTTAGAAACATTCTTTCCCCGTCGTTTACAATCCTATCAAAACTTCCCGCAAACTCCTCAAGCTTTGGAATACATCCTTCCGCTGCCATCTCCAGAGCCCCCCCAAGGCTGGTCAAAGAGGAGAGGAGAGAGGGAGAGGAGGCCACCAACGATTTGAGCAACTGCGAAGCATTCAATCTCGTCGGAAAGCGTGATGACGAAAGTGAGCGGAGCACATAACCCAACAGGAGCCACACTTGGCTTGGGGGCACTGCAAAATCGCCACTGTCTTCATCACTGCTATTTATGTCTTTCTTGAGGAGAGCGGAGACACGGGCAACAATGAGGTCAATCGCACGGGAACATAGAGAGGACGGGTGTGTGTATGGAAGTGGGTGCAAGATCAAAGGGAGCAAGCGGGAGATGTTCGGGGGGAGAGATAGATGTGGGGGGCGGGAGGGTGTTCCGGGGGAAGCACTCATATATCAAAGACAGGGGCAATAGGAAGGTTTTGGCGAGTCGAGTCTGCCTATCAGATGTCTTTAGACAGTAGAGTGAGGAACTATCTTAGTAGACAACGTCCACCACAATGGAGATTATAAAGAGGTTCGCTGTGAGCACCTAAAAAGATATTATGGTCGATTTCTTTTAAGCTGTCTCTGTAGGTCCCGTCCCCATATATGCACAAGCGCTAGATGAATCGTTAAGTTATACGATCACTATGAGCTGAGGAAGAGCAGGCAAAAATTCTTAAAACCCCCGTAAGAATGTGAGTTCACGGTTTTGTTTGTTTTTTTAACCTCACCGGAGACGCTAACACGTGATCTTAATGCACATCGAAGTTTCCTCTTTTAAATATGATCAAAGTCTCACTTTTATTCCTGACAGCTTTTCTAGCGCTGACTTCATCTTTTTCATTCCCATCCTTTGCCATAAGGAAGCCAATGCAGCAGTCCTCTACGCTGTATACTGCAGAGGGGATCGATATTGGTGCGTGGCTGTCATAGGTTTGAACTTCTTGCGAATTCATTCTCTCACATCTCTTCTTTTGCACAGATTGTTTGGCTGACCCTCTCGACAATGGCGACATTCCGTCTGATCCTTCCCTGATGCCCGCCAAAAAGTGTGGGTTTTGTATGGGATGAGCCGGACAGACGAACTGCCCTGTGAGTGGCCTTTAAGCGGCCCCAGGTGAGTCTCCGCAGTTATCAAGGCGTTGAGACTGAGATTCCTGGGTGTTGTTTGGGTCCCTCTTTGAGCAAATTGCCTGTGCTTTACTTGCTCAGTCTTCGATTACTTTCAGGAATGATTCTGTTCTGTTGAGCTGAAGAAGTTTGCGGACGGATGAGAGTGAAAGTGTATATTATTGGATGACTGAAGGCCTGGTGTGTTCAAACATGGGTTACTTAATGAGAGAAGTTGCATGAAATTACATGTGAGAAAAAGTTGCATGTTGAGAAAAAGCTAATTGAGAAATGTATGAAGCATTTCTGCTTTGTAAAGCCCCCTTTCATAGTTAATTTGAAAATTCACTTGTGCGGTCTCTTTGCAATCGACGCGGCGTTCTTTTCATTGCCGTAGATTAAGGAAGGAATCAACCAGGAAAACAATTCAATTCTTTTAGTCTCTGCCCAGTGTTCCATCATGAGAAGATTAGTTCTCATCATGAATAGGAGCACGTTCCTCGTAAAGATTTCTGTGAACATGTGCATGTTGGGAAGTGTGACCGTGGTTATGGCCGTGGTAATGGCCGTGGTTATGGCCGTGGCCGTGGTTATGGCCGTGGCCGTGGCCGTGGTCGTACTGAGTGACAGCGTACATTGATAAAAATCCCAATACGAAGCAAGCATATTTCATGAGCAAATAAAGCTTGCGGTGCTCAGAATTTATGATCTCCGGCAGCAGCCCGCACGCAGCAAGGTATACAAACCCCCCACAAATAAGGCCTGTCAGTGCTGCGCCACCGTGTGGACCGGAAAGGAACCCATCTGTGACGATGACGCCAACAAAAGCTCCAATAACTGCCGCAAGGGCGGTGACAAGCTGCCAAACAATTGCCCGACCCTTACTAATCCCGCTTGCCACCAAAACGGCAAAGTCTCCCAGCTCGTGAGGAATCTCGTGGCAAAATATCGCAATGGTAGTGCTGTCAAGAAAATGGGAGGAAGACATGTTGGCGGACGCTCCTATTGCCAGGCCGTCGGTAAAATTATGGAGAGCATCAGAGATGAGAGAGAGGAAAGCCAGGGGGGTCACGCCAAAATATATAATATTATTGCCGTTGTCGGGTAAGTTAGCCTTCCCAGACAAAACCATCTGCTCGTACAACTCTTCGTGGGCAATAGCGTCATCGTTCTCTTCCAAAATAGCGACCAAGTCGGCCTTGCGGGCACGGCTTGGCAACTCCAATCCGCGATCTCCAATCAACACCTTCAGTGCATCAACTTTCAGGGTGTCATAATCAAATTTGATGACGATGTCATCGTCATTCTCGTCGTCGCTGTCGGTGTCGCTGTCGTCGTCGTCGTCGTCGTCGTCGCTACCATTTCTGTCGCCATTGAGGCGGGCGAACTCTTCAGGTGATATCCGAATTTCATCTACGTCATGGCTGTGGCCCACCCCGGCAACACGACAAAACACATCCACCTGTACAGTTCATGAAAGATTTAGTTGGTAAGAGACCCTTTTCGATTTGTTGCATTCAATCTTTGCGAGCGGCATAAATTGCTGCCACAAAAAGGTGTCAGGAAATTGTAACCGCTTGGAATAAGGAAGTTGCCAAAGCTAACCAAGGTGAATTTTCCACAAAAGAAACACTTACCGTGAGAGAAAAAACAAACCCTCCCAAAAACCAAGCGCTTAAACGCATTGCATCACCCCCAGAGCCATGTTCAATGGCCTCTGGAAGGGCGTGAAGGAAGACATCCCCAAGCAAACCACCTGCCGCAAACGCTTTCATCAAATCAAGGGTATCTGAACTCAGGGGAGGGATGAAATACAATAATGCAATCGGGACGAGGCTAATGATGCTAACATTTTTGAGCGCCGTGGCAGTCGCATCTGTGAAAAACTCCATTGCTCCTGCAGAGAGGCATTCAAAAGTAAATAAATTGGAGAGCGAAGGAAGGTTTGGTGGGAGAGCTCAAAAAATGAATAAATCCTAGCTTGCTGGTGACAATTTGATTCCTGTCCGTCTACACTACATATCCCCTGGACACTTCTCTCCATTGTCAATTTACAAAGTCAACCACGTCAGTTCGTTGTTGTGTTTCCTGTCGTGCAAATAGAGACAACCCTGGCTACCAATCTATTTTGTTCCCAGGAGCAAATTTCTGTTACCAATATGCCTTGCCCTCATCCCATCATTGAGGGCGGCCTGTGCTGTGTTTGTGGGGCTCATGTTGCATTGAACTCTTTCGAAAATGAGGAGGAGGATGGTGGTTCCGGGCTCGTCACTGACGCGGAGTTCTCAACCAGGCTAGTTGGCTCTGGTGACGCAGGAAAAGTTGGAGAGACTGTTTTGATCAACGAAAAGGCCGAGCTTTTGCTAGCGTTGGAACACCGCAAGGAGAGAAGAAAGAAGTTGGAAAGTGAAGATGAGGGAGAAGTTTCGGACGACGGAGAAGGCTCCAGTTATGCTGGTGATTCTGTGTCCAGGTTCAATATGTACCGTGATGTGAGTTGATAATGTTGTTGTGTGTGAGATGCGTTTCTCGCGATGATGCAGTTAAAGTCAATTTTCCCCCCAATCATTTCACACCTTAGCACTCACACTAAGAAAATAATAACAGGTGATGGTGAATAGACGGCGCTTGAACTTGGTCTTAGATCTGGATCATACTTTGGTGCACGCAATCAATGGTGATTTTAGCAACTTAGGTAAGGATTTTGCAAAAATTATGTTTCAGAATTGTGGGAACGGTGGGACCAGCATCCATACGCTGAAGTTCAGACCCTTTCTGAAGGATTTTTTAAAGTCAGCCAGCGAAATAGGCTACGATCTGACTGCCTATACAGCCGGAGTCCGTTCATATGCAGTAAGCGTATGCCGAGCAATCGAAGAATACGTAGGAGTAGGCTCAATCTTCGGGTCGCGAATCGTCAGCCGGACAGATACACCGGACATATGTACCTTCGATGATTTTGGGAACATGATGTGCGTAAACAAAAGTCTCAAGAGAATAGTGGGAGACGGGGGTGGTACTAGTGTCATTTTGGACGACACTGAAAAGGTTTGGTGCAGGTGAGTTTGGAGAAAGTGGCCAATAGAGGTATTAATGGAGGCATTATTGTGCTGAGAGTCTACTCACTCTGCGCTAAAAATGTCTGCTGTGCCCAAAAAATGACGATTGACAGAGAATGGGATGAGAGCGGGTTCGCTGGCAGACGAGAAGGAGAGCCCCCTCCCAACTTGCTGAGCATCAAGGCTTATGACTACTGGACGAAATACGGGGGTGTAGTGAATTTTCGAGAAGTCAACAACTCTGCCGGAAACTCAGTAGGTGAAGAAAGCAAAATTGAGACTGAAGAAATTGAGAAAGAGCGACATCTAATGTGGTCCCTCAAAGTTTTGAAACGACTGCACGACGCTTTCTACACCGCCTTCGATAGTGGAAACAAGAAGGTGACTGTGATGAATGTAATGAGGACTTTGAGGGGCACTGTACTGAAGGGTTACAGAGTCGTTTTGAGTGGCGTTGTCCCCCGACATACCCTGGCAACACCTCAGCAACGAAATAAAAGCATTTTACCTCCTCGACACGATGAAATTCGGTATATTGAGGAACTCGGAGGACGTGTTTTCAGGGACCTTGCAAATTTCGGCCACAGACACTCACGAATTGTTACACCTCGGGACAGATATAGGAGACGCCGGGAAGTTCTAATTAGAGGCAACAAGAGCGAAAGTAGCGACAAAAACAATGGCGTCCGCATGCTGACAGGGAAGGAAAAAGAAGCCGAAGCAAAAGGAGTCAGAATCGTCAATGTCAATTGGCTCAGAACTTGCTGGTGGAAATTGGAGGGAGAAAAGTGGGAAAGCCAATACGAAGTAGGAAAAGAGGAAGAGGCCTATGAAAGCAGTGAAAGCGAAGAAATTTATCAGTCGGATGCAGAAGACAGGGGGGGGGACAAGAGGGTTGTTGAAAAGAGTAACAAGAGGAAACGAGAGAATCAGCGTAGTGATGATGACGACGTTGGCGATGATGAGGATGACAGTAGTACTGACGATGATCTGCTTGTACAGCTTGAAGAAGGCTTCAGCAGCGGAGATGAGATTTCCCAGGTGGTGTCCCTCACAGGCACTGAAAAATAGTAAAGTTGGTAAAAAAGGTTGCATCTTTGCTGCACGAGTAAGAGCAAAATCAATCGATAAATTATGCAAATATGGCAATCGCGTGAAGGGGGGAAACTTTGCTGTCGAGGTGAGATATGCAAACTCAGCCAAAATCAGTTATTCCATTGCAACCAAACAGTTCCATTAAAACAATTTACATGTCGAGGGGAGTTTTCCCGTTCGAGTCGCGGTCATCTTCACGAACGCCGTATGCCTTCAGTATCTGGATGATCGCTTCGCGCTCGTATTCGTGCGCCCAGAACATGGGTCCTCTTCCGTCTTGGGAGCGGACATAGGCTGCCGCTGGTTCATGCTGAAGCAGCTGAAGCAAATTTTCCTGATTATTATCCTTGATGAGTTGCCACATGTTTGATGTATAGTCATTGTCAGCCCAGTCTTTGCCTACATCAACTCGCATTTTCTCTCGCATCTCCGGTGTAAACTCTACCTTGCGTGGCTCGTCTTCCTCCACCTCGACAAAGTCTTTTTCATAATCCTCTACATCCTCATTTTCCCCACTAACGGCTGCCTTCATATTTGCTTCCCTTGCCAACTCCATCTCACGGCGAGCCTTTGCCTTCGCTGCTGCCTTGTTAGGATCCTGCATGTTCTCGTGGTACGCCTTCTGGTAAGCTTCGGCGTCCTCCTTGTCCTTCTTGGCATTGAAATCTTCGAGCTGTGCGAAATCCTTTTTTTTGCTGAGAACTGTGCGGAGGGCAGGAGGGTACTGACCCTTGCAGTACCAGCACGTGGGGCAATCACAAACGCGGTTTTCAGGATTAGCCACCCACTCCTTGGATTCGGCAGAAACGCCCAAAACCTTGAAAATGCGCACCTTCCCGTATTTGCTACTGAAAACCTCCTTAAAGCGATTAGGGTCAGCTTTCACCCCTTGCTTGGCGTTGTGCCCATGCAGCTTGTACAGTAAGCTCTCGCCCATCTTGGGAGACGGCGTCCCGTACTTGTCTATGAACCCAAAGCTCCTGCAAGTCGGGTCGCCTGGGCAGACGTCCCTGTAGACAGAATTGGCGATGCGTGCCATGTGGGGTGACTTAGCTAAATCATCACCACCTCCTCCAGCCCATATTAAGACGTAGTCAGCGAGATGACGGAGGATTCTGTGAGATTCTTTCTCCGGCCCAGTCATACACTTTCCAAGGAGAGCAATGTGCTCATGGTTCCAAGTGTTCCCATCTGCAATGGTCGTACGGTTGGCGATACCGGTTATTTGATAACCATAATCCCACCATGCCATGACACGAGCATCTTCGGGGGTATTGTCGCGGAGCCAGAAATATGCCTCGCGGTAGTCGTCGATGATAATCGTCTCTCCAGTCCGCAGTTGTGCCTTGAACATTATGGATGGATTGCTCAGAGCCTCACTCATTTTGTAACAATAGTCCTTGAATGCTCCCCCTTGGACATAGGTGATGATGAGAATGACTACGGCCAAAACCTTTCGAAGCAGTTGTCCCTGCTCGCTGCGGTATATCTTTTTGGCAGGGATCATGATCTCATCAGGGACAGCAAACGCAGAAGCAGACGCGGATGAAGGCTTTTTATCGCCGACCTTCTTGCTGCTGTTCTTCTTGTTTTTCTTGGAGCTTCCGTTAGAGTTGCTTCCATTTGAGTTTGAAACGGCCGCGCCGGAAGTGTCATCGTCCTTAGCCCCCTTGTGTGCCCCTTCCATCTCCCCTGATACGGCGCTAAGGAGCTGTTCGATTGCCCACTGCAATGCAAGGCCAATTGCCCAACCACCACAGGAGCTTGCGACAGGGCCAAGGAGGATGATGAGACGGACCATTTTAGCCGAGAAGAAGTAAGCAACCGCGCCATATATTGTTAAAAACAACTTCGCATCGGTAATCTTGTAGAAGCAGAGAAACCAGCCAACAGGAGCAATAGAAGTGAGTACATTTAGGTACTGGTAGTATGCTTGACTGCTGGCCGGCTGGTGTTCGGCAACACTGTCAACGAGAGGGTTACCAGTCCTCGTGTGCTTGACAAAAAGACCACGAATCCTAGAGCTCAAAGGGCCAAAGTAACCCTGCGGAGCGCAGAGGATGAGAAAAAAGGAGACGCCAAGCGCTATTGCGTAGAGCTTGGCGCGAGCAGCCATTTTCTCCTGGAAAGTAAACAATCCTTTCCTGCGAATAGTGTGCTCTGCGAAAGCAATGACCTGGATACCGACAAAGACTGCCAGCGATCCCAGTTGTTCTAGCGATTTTAGCGGAGTAAGACCGACAACAGGGACTTGAATCGCTCCAAGTGTTCCGATGATGTAAAAGAGACTGAACGACATGTGAAGTTTGCTGCTGAAACGACCAAGTCCAATGAGACAAGCGCAGTGAACTCCGACCATATTTAGGACAAAGACGTAGCCACCCCAAGCGGCAACCATATAAACGTAGGCAATCCCAGCGAGGCCTCCGATCCACCAGGAAGATTCATTACGAAGTGAGCGGACCCATAAGTAAAAGGTTGTCATCATGGCAAAAAGAGCAATGCTGCATGTGGATTGGTCACAGTGAGTTACTCGCGTGTTTGTATATGCTTGTAGAAATGTGATAATGTTTGCGACCTTGGTCCTCTCGTCTCGTTCCTCGTCCCCCATTCCCTCAAAAGCTTACCTCTCATTGTCGTAGCCACCGCCAATGGATCGCATGAGGTGCGCAGGAATAATGCCCATGACCGCGAGAGCTGCGATGGCACCGTCGACACTGCCAGATATTTCAAAGGTGAATAGACCTGTGACACCGGAGGCGACGGCACCGAACCAAGCGGGGACAAAGCAACACACATCATTCAAGCTCATCTCTAGGCCAGAGAGAAGAGGGGAGAGCTTTGAGAGCATCGACAACACGTCGCAAATGAAGCAGGAGGTCATCTGAAGTCCTGGATATATCGTGGTTCCCACGGGTCGGCCTAGAGGGTACCAGGACTGGTAGTCAAACCATGTAAAGAATTTGGCAAGTCCATTGCTGTGGAGGTACTCTGTGGCCCGGTAATTAAACCAAGGGTCAAACTCATGAATCACCCTCCCATAGTCGTTGATGGCGTGAAGGCGGAAGGTGTAAGCAAGGTTTAGGAGGTAGACAATTATAGCAAGGCGAGTGGGAAACAGGATCAACTCCTTTGGCGTACTGGGGATGAGCGATGAGAGGCCCATTGTGACGAAGAAAGGGGGTATGGGGGGGTGGGGGGGACTCAAGAACGCTGGGAGAAAGGGAGTTGCGATAAAAGTTACGCGATCGATTGCAGAGGGAGAATATCAACCTTTTGCAGGTGAAATCAGTGAGCGGCTACCGGCCCAAAAAAATGGGGTCTCCAATGGAAAAGTTGGAAGAGCTCTAGCGCAACAGTCTTTACCGATTTTTCATTAAAGAACTTCAGGACACATCCAATAGTATTCACTGATAGCTACAGCGACCAGCAATAGTCATCGTAACACTCCTACCTTAAACGGACCAACTCAAAGTAGTGAAAACGCCCCTTTTCACGTGGCTATAACTTCTCCTCACGTCGACGAAAGTCCAAGCCATATAGTTTCATGTCGATGCCAACCTTCCACGACCGCCAAATAATCTGAAAAAAAATCTGGATTTCATTAAGCACGCGCACCATTATTTTTGCTCCTACCGCGGGACTGCAACCTTACAAGATTCTAAGGAGAAATTTTTGCATTGATAGAGACATTGGGGCCAGAGGCAAAAGGGCGTTGGTTCCTAGATAAGCAGCGATGGCTACCCGAGTATTCCACAGGTACCTTGTGTTGATATTGGCCGTACTTGCTGTTGTAATGCTATTTCGGGTTGAGCGAGTCCAGGGTTTTATCAGTGGAGGAGTTATTGTGGGTCGAATTTCCGAGAGTGAAACCACGCAGTCTACCAGCGCTTCGACAGCCACGACTACTTCAAAATGCACGCATACTATTCTTGTGGTAGACCCAAGAGTCCACTCATTCCTCTCTTTGCCGTCGCACAATTTTTGGCGCGCTCTGGAAACCTTTGCTCTTAACGGGGGAGACAGTGGATGCTTCCTCGTACATACTAACGCCGGAGAGTGCGGTGATCGAGAAGATGTGAAAGGCTCTAATGATGAATATGTGCCAGGCTTTATTTTCGATGTCCCAGCAGAATTCTATAACAGCCATGAGATAAAAACCTATGCTCCGAATTTGCGGGAACGTATCGTTGAGGGTAAATTCCGGGTGATCAACCTGGATTGGCGCAAGTACAGGCTGCGTGACTGTTCCAACTATAATCCCCTGAAAATGTGGTTGAGCGCACGGTACTGGGCAGAAGAATTTGTCGGGGATTATTCTAGCAACTATGTCCTTACTGCCCAGACAGACACTGTTCTCTGCAGACCATTTGAGTTGGAAGTCTGGAAGCAGTGGGATTTTGTGGGGGGTGCGTGGCCAATTGAATTTTGCGAAAATCATGCGAAAATGTGGACGAACTGGAATAGCAACTTCAAACCAACTGAGGAACAAGCAGAAGCGGACTATGACGAATTTTGCGGTAGCGATTCTTTTCATCCAGTAGGAAACGGTGGCTTGAGCTTTCGGCAAAGAAATGCGATGATTGAAGCGATTGAATTTTGTCCAATTGAATCGTTTTCTGACCTTGATGATATACATAGCGTGCTGCAAAAGTCCACATGCAGTATTAGGGCCCCGAGGGGGGGACCTAATGAAGATCAATATTTTGCGGTATTATTCAAAGGGATGAATAAAATTAGACCTCACCCACTGACTGCAACAATATTCGCGAGCGACCTTACCAATATCGAAGATGTTGCGTCCCAGTATGAGATAAGCAAGGATCGAACCAAAGAGATGATGAATGCGGTAGGAGTAGGATACGATGAGGAAGCAGAATTCCAAATGCCAGTTGGGGTGCACAAATTAAAACGAGCCAGAGAGCCAAGGTACATAAGTGCGATGCGCAGTCATTGTCCGGCTGTTGAGTACACTTTTTAAAGTTGATAGACTGCCACGAGTGTTTTATAAAACTCTCTATTCTGCCCAGCTCCAGGATAAAATTGGTGTACTGCAAGAAATATTTTCTTCGTTTATGGTTGCTTTGTGCTAGCACTCTTATTTATTCAACTTCAGTCTTTGACCTAAGCCGTCAAAAAAATTATGCTTTGTAGCTCCCCATCCCACCGCAATTCCTAACAGCGCAGCAAAGACTACGTTCCACTTCTTGTTGTACGAATCTTCCTCACGATCAAGCACCACAACGTCATCGTAAACGCTCCAGTGAGGCTCCTCAAAACTGTAGTCCTGCTCGCATTTCTTGTTGTTGGTTTGGTTCGGAATTCGGTACCTGCAGAAGTCAGAAGGTGTTATCAAAATAGTTAGCAGGAGCAAGGCACGCCCAAGCGCATGATATTTATCGCTCAACTTACCACTTGATTGCCCAAGGTATATTATTGTTGTTCAAAACCATAGATTGCAATTTAGAGAATAGGGTATGAGCGGCGTCAATCTCTTCCCTGAAAATGGACAAACTCTCCACGTTAATGCCTAGCTGAACACCAGTACCCCGGATGCCATTGAGGATCTGCGACAATAAGGTGAAAGTATTGTTTAAGTGAATTGACGAATGATACTGCTCTACAGGGTTATGGTGGCGCTTTTAAGCGCCCATGACACGAGTAGTCTCCGAGAGCCCAAAGAAATGTTCACACCTAATGACCAACTCAAATTTCTCACCTCCTGGAGAACCTCTTCGAGAATGTTGCAGCTCTCGCGGACGGGGCCTAGATCTCGCTCGCCCTCGGAAAGATTGGGGGTCTTCTTGGAAAAAATGCGCTTCTCGACTGCCTCAGGGACAGTCATCCCAAGCCACTTGATGAACTGCATGGTTTTCTCACGACCGCATGGAGCAAAGGTGAGGATCACCTTTCGCGGTTCAACGTCGAGCTCTTTGCAGAGCTTGTCATAATCATTGAGGAGCTTAATGATTGCTGCAGGGTCGAAAATACCCTGGGTAATGAAAAACTTGCTCCCGTAGTTCTGCTTTCGCATCATGTTCATGTGCTCATTTCCCTTCTTGACATGTCGCTCAGCGATTGCCACACTCCCAAACTCTACAAGCGGGTTCTCCTTCACGATTTCCGATGCTTCCTTCATGCTCAAGTTCACTGCGTTCTTACTGGACGCACCGCCTACCAAAACAAAGCTATTGTGCCCATTCTCTATGGCAGTGTCAAGCCAGGCAGTAAAACCCTCTCGTGATTCATTCACGACGCATTTGTATATTACGCATTCCTTCCCCGAGTAGACGGGAAATTGCTTTCCATAGGTACTGGGGTCAAGGGTCTTTCTAAACGGAAAAACACGGGGCAAGTCCGTGCGGCCAGCCTCATCCTGAATATCATACACAATAAAACCATCAGTTGCAAGCACAGCCGAGCGATTGGCAAATTTCCTGCATGATTCGGCTGATTTCTCCGGTGGGGTACCCTCGCGTGGAGGCGTGGAACCGAACAAAAACGAGGGTTTGCTTGTATCTAGTAGATGGCTTGCCAAGTTGGGCCGACTAGATGCAACCATACCGAGTGACTGTGAAGCGCAACCGTTCGCCTTCTTTTCTTGTGCTGATTGCGTGCGTCTGTGTGTGTGTCACTGCAAATACCCTTCAGAATAGGGAGATGAGGCGAACATATGACATTGATGGACGGCAAATAACAAAAAAGGTTTTCAACAAACAGTAGTTCAACATAAATACGGTATTTTGTACTCGGCGCGGTAAAAGTTGATTTAACACTCTGGGACCCAAGTTCAATTCGTAAAAGTTGATTTAACACTCTCTGAACTTCAATTTCGAGGATCCTTGTACCTCCCGTAATCCTCTCTGCTCCACCTGACTTTTGTCCTCTAGGGACCCTACGTCGTAGCGTAGTAGTATTCCATGCAGAATTTCGAAATGTGTGAAGTAATTGGGGAGGGTGCTTTTGGTGTTGTCTACAAAGGACGCAACAAGACCTCAAAGCAAGATGTGGCAATCAAGAAGATCGACATGACCGAGCATGCGACGCCAGGGTGAGTTTAGAATTGGTGTTTCAATATTCATCCTTCCAGAATGTGGTCTCTGATCCACGCCCTTTCGCCCACAAATCAACGTAACGATATATAACCTGGCAAACTTCTGTTACACAGCTCTGACTCTGGTGTGCCAACCTCACTTCTACGGGAAGTCTCTCTTCTCCGTGAGCTGCACCACTCCCCGTACGTTGTGACACTTTTTGAAGTTTATCGCTCTGAAAATTTCCTATTCCTGGTATTCGAGTGGATATCATCTGACCTTAAGGGTTTTATGCTCCAACAAAACGCGGATAGACGCACCCCTAGGAAAGGCCTTCCTATTCCTGAGGTCAGAAAATTGATGTATCAGCTTCTGTCCGGTGTTAAATTCTGCCATAGTAACCGAATTATACACCGAGATCTTAAGCCACAGAACCTTCTTATCGACTGCAACGGGAATCTGAAATTAGCTGACTTCGGCCTTGCCCGAATTTTCTCCCTGAAGAAGAGGCTTCTCACCCCAAAGGTTGTCACCTTGTGGTACCGATCCCCCGAGCTGCTATTAGGGCTCCAGATGTACGATAGCTCTGTTGACATGTGGAGTGTCGGGTGCATTTTCTCAGAAATTGTTACTGGCTACCCTCTTTTCCCAGGGCAGAGCGAGATCGAACAGATCTTCAAAATTTTTAGACAATTGGGTACACCAGATGAAACGGTGTATCCTGGAGTGACTCAACTTCCTCATTTTAAAGTCTGCTTTCCCCATTGGCCTACCCCCCAACCTTCCCCCATTTCCCAAATTTTCAAATCATTGGAAGTTTCAAAGAGCGGCCAGGAGCTCTTGGCCAAGCTACTCGCTTATGATCCAAGCCGACGTATATGCGGCCGAGAGGCCCTTCAGGACAATTTTTTCAGCGAAAGCTTTCCCTTACATGCACCTCAGAACCCCCAAACTCGCGCTAATTCACAAAAATGAAGATAACTTGACTCACTGATCGTATTCTTTCACAAACACCACGTAAATAACAACAAAGTTCGCGAGTGAGAGAAGTATTCCCTGTATAAAAATGTAGTAAAAGAGTATGCCGGGGTTAATGGTCAGTTTTGTTTAGTACTGTTGCTTTGGTGATCATGACAAGGGGATGTCAGCAAATTTCAGCTGCTTATTCCAAATTTGCGCCAGCGCTTTGCCAAGATGAACAGAATTATGTTAAATATACTTGCTCGCAGTCCGAAGTAGCTGAGAAAAGCGTTGTCAAGGTTGAAAGGAGGGGGGAGGGGGTAAGGTATATTCGCGTTTTTGTTGTTGCTGTTGTTGTTGTTGTTGTTGTTGTTGTTGTTGTTGTTGCCTGTTGTTGTTGCTGTTGTTGTTGTTGACTGTTGTTGTTGCTGTTGTTGTTGAGGGGGGGGGGGAGAAACATCTTCTTCGTCGTCACATTTCTCGTTATTGCCAATGGGTGTCCTAATCGCCTAATTAACATTTTTCCCTCCCCTCCTTGTTACTGTCGAGGTCGTCAATCGGAGGAAAGAGATTGGTGGAGTAGGATTATTCAGGGTACATCATTGTTAGATACATCGATGCTACCTGCACGCACGGAGTTAGCGCGCGCGATAAAGGGGGGTACACAAGCCAAGTGGGGTGGTAAAAATAAAACAAGAAAGCGGGTGAAGAAAACGGTGGCATGCTCGTATTTTCAAGGGTTTCCCACAATTTTGGCATGATATTTCAAGCAGCAGGTTGTGGTCTTTTTGCGGCGTTCTTGAGCATTGTTTTCATTATTGTCGCAGCAAAAGCGGCCCAGCTCCCCCAGAAAGCATCGGCGTGAAATTTATCGTAGAATTTCTTGTGTTAATTACAAAGGAGGTGGTGGGCCAGATTGAGGTTTTTATTTGGTGTGTTTCGTGTGATGTTGATAATTTTGGTAGTTTGGAGGAAAGGGTTAGAAAGTCAGTCACAAAACTCTCCGTCCCCTCTTGTCATTGTCTCTCCCTCGTGCTCTTGCCTTTGTTTCTCTTGGCCTTTGCGTGGATTTTCCGCTCGCTTTGCCTCGCCTTTCCTTCTTACCTGCTGCGTTTGCTTGTTTAGCCCCCTCCTAACCCACAAATATGTGCAACCCCACGATACCCCAGCGAGGATGGCGTCAAATATTGTCGAGAGAAAATCTTCATAACTGCCCCCGAAAAGTGAATATGCGACGGGGAGCGATTTAAACCAAGTGGGTGTCAAAGAAGACACCTTCTCAAGGGTTAAGTGCTGCGAGAAGTTGGAGTATACGCCAATCAATACGGAGACGACAACAACGAAATTGAGCAGAATGGGAACCTTGCCACTGTCGTTTTTGAAAAGGAGGTCAATGTAAGGAGAGGGGGGGGAATGGAATTTATCAAGAGTAGCCATTTTGGATGTATCTTTCCGCTCTGTATGAGAGGCTATTATTGCATGTCGAGATCTAGGCGAAGTTGAAGGAGTGAGGACCTTGTTGGATGTGAGGACCTTGCTAGGTGTGAGGGCCTTACTTGGGGTTAGGGAGGTGTCATACTGCCACGATACATAGTAGCTACCGCTCTTGACGAGGTTCGTGATCGGTACAAGGTCCTTCTCAAGGTCGACGAGAGAGCTCACATGGACAGATTCGCCAGTTGCACGGGAGGTGAACCGGGTTATGTGGGAATAGAGGATGGAGGTGCTCGTAGATGGACCGAAACGGAGGTCTACCTGCTCGAGGGCGGAATCGTAAGACCCCGGAGAGAGTGGAATGTATAGTGTCAGGTGCTTCAAGACCATGCTGAAGATGGCTGCTTTATTGGCCAACAGGGGGGAAATGAGAAACAGCAGCTCGACAGATTCTTTTTTTCTGTCTTTGTCTCAGAGGGGAAATGAGAAACAGCAGCTCGACAGATTCTTTTTTTCTGTCTTTGTCTCAGGGTACTTATCTCGTACGCGTCGTCGTCGACGATCTGCAGATAGATCTAAATAATCTGAAACGGGGGAAATAAACTCTTGAGACGCGTTTTTTTACATATTTTAGATTTGTGGGGATGGCATGGTGTAGCAGCTCGACGACAAATGCGGGATTGGTGGAGAATCTGGTTTCCACTGGTGTGATACATTCAGACCGCGTAATAGCGGCAATGCACGGTACAGACAGGGGAAATTACTGTCCTCCAACACCAGCACCAGCACCATTACCGAAGGTGAAAGCGAAGACAAAACGATACAATTTTGGGCCATATGCTGACGCGCCACAGTCGATCGGTTGGAAACAAACCATATCCGCACCTTTTATTCATGGGGGAGCACTGGAGAGGTTCTGGGAGCACTTTTTGAGGAAGGAGGGAAAGGATAGGAGTAGGATCAGAGTGCTTGACGTAGGAAGTGGGAGCGGAGTCATGTGTGGTTATTTTTCGCGGCTCTTTGGGGAGAGGGCTGACATTGTTGGGGTGGAGATTGTTGAGGAACTGGTGGAGAAGGGGAAGGACAATTTGATTAGGGACGCGATAAACCTCATGAATGGGACTGTCCAGGTCAATCATGGTGCCGAAACAGCTGCAACAGCAGCAGCACTACCGACATTACCAGCACCGCCTGTTAGTCGCGTCTGGAACCTCCACCTTTGCGGCACCTTTTCGAGCGACGATTCTCCCGCATCTCTCCTTCCTTTCAGTTCCTACACGTACATCTACGTAGGTTGCGGCAGCCCAACAATACCACCAAACCTGCTAAAGCTACTGGAGCCGAACGGACGAATGCTCATCCCTCTTTCAGGGCAATATCAGAATGGGGTAATTTTTGAGGATTGTGTCGACAGGAAGGGGTGCAGAGATATATCAGGGCCAAGTGACATAGATCAAGATAGCGAAGTAGCAAAGAGGATGATGAACAACACGGTTACCTTGGTAGACAGAGACGTTGAGGGAGTTGTAAGAATCAAAGAGGGAGACTGGCCGGGATCGTCTAAAATTAGATTCGTTCCATTTGTCAGGGACAAGGTAGGAGGGAGTGGGGTTGAGGGTGTTAAAACGGGAAAAGACAGAATGAGACAAAGGGTTCAAGAAACGAATACAAAAACGACAACAAATATGGGGGGAGAGAGGGTGAAAGGTCAAACGTCATCTCGTGGCAGGGTCGATTTCGACAAGAGATACTCTCGGGGTTGGGCATACTCAAAGTGTATGAATGAAACGGTCGGAATTTTTCGAGATTTGCTTTTGAAAGAGGAGGGGAAGCCTTTCTCTTCATTATCTCATGGATGGATTCTATCTTTTGGTTGCGGGCAGGGACGTAATGAAGTTGGAATACTTGAGGGGACTGGAGAGGATGTACACGTCCTCGGCGTCGATAAAAGTTCAGTTGGAATTGAAAAGATGATGAGGCTGGGGGGAGAGAAGAACGTGCTGAAGAGACTCGAGGGTCACATAGCTGACGTTACTGATATTGAGTTTAGGTCAGGGATATTGGCCTTAGGTATGCCACAAAGTGTGGCACGGGATGCATCACCGTGGATAGGTCTGATGAGCGTATTTTGTGGAATGGGGGATACTAACGGACAGAGAAGGTGTGTGCTCAGGGAGGGGTTAAGGAAGGTTACCGAAGGGGGGTTCGTTTGTATCGAGGCGTTCGCGGAAGGACATGGATACCAAGAGGAAAATGTTGTTCCGGGACCAAGTGATGACCAATTAGTTTCAATGGATTCCATTGAAACCGATTTATACGGAGAGGTTGATGTTCTTTTTTCTGAGTGTGGTTACAGGTTGTTAAATGAAGGACGATTTCATCGGGGGATGGCCAAAACTGTGAGAATTGTTGGGAGGAGAATTTTCGCCAAGGGGCAGCAGGGAAGACTATTTCAACCCATGAAAACTTGGAGGGATAATGTCGACGATGTACTCTCGACGCTCAGTAGTTCACAATCGAAACGAGAAGATATCGGAATGGGCCTAAATTCTCTTCACCATTCCGCAGCAAATGACGACAAAATCGTATCAAATACTTATAATAAAGCTTGCAGAAATAAGACTTGTGGCAGAGATCTTCAGATACTGTTCGCAGCAAATATCGTTGGATACAGCATACGATACGCAATGACTCACTATCACTGCATTTACTGCGGATTTTTGTGTTATAATTGCTGCTGTAGGCAACTATTCCAGAAAATTACGAAGACTATTGCAGCTGATGTCGTCATACAGAAGGAAGAGAATCGAAACGTGACACCTGTCCACTTTGAGGTATTGTGTCACCCAAGGGAGTTCGGAAGGTCGACCAGTACATCCAAGGTTTTTTGTATGGCGTATAATCGGTGGGGAGCTTTATTAGGGAGAGGTGGGAGTGCAAGTATGAGGGTTTACGGTGTCAATGACGGGATGGATAGTGATTGGGAAGAGGATGGAAAGAAAAAAGAGGCGACAGCACTGGGAACCGCGTGGGTTCTTTATCCTCGCGAGGGTGCCGTATCTGTCGAGGAATTCTTATCGAAACAAAGTGAAGACTCACAAAATAACCACTCAAAAGATGGAAACGACATGGAACCTAAGTGTAATGAAAAATTAACGCCAAGGATTTACGTCCCTGACGGTTCGTGGTCAAACACAAACGCAATAGTAGACGATTTTATCTTCAGGATGAGAGGAAAGGCGGAGGTTAAGTTTGTAAAGATCGGTGAAAACGTTCTGAGTGGTCATCGATCATGCGTACTGGAAAAACTTTATAGGGGAAGTGGGGAAGGGAGGGCCAGTACGGCAGAGGCTATGTGCTTGTTCTTGAGGGAAGGAGGATGGAGAGACGGTTCAGATATGATACAGATTTGCTTGGATGCGCTAGTGGAGAGAATCGGTGGAGAAAAGGACAGGGAGATACGAGGAGATGATGGGTATGCAGATACAAAGGGGTCCACCGTTGTAAGTTCGCTCGTACCCCTCCTCCGTTCCCACTTGGATTCCCTGCCCGCTTCAGCGGAGCTCTTCCCTTTAGGATTGCGGACGTGCAATGTTTGTGGAGCTACAGTGGGGACCATCGATAGATTCAGAAAACACCTCGAGGGGAAGAGGCACTTGAACGAGGTAGCAAAGAGTGCGAGCAACCAGGAAGGGTGGGATGAATTGGGTGAACAAGGATGCAAATTTAGTGACGGAAAAGCCCAGGTCGAAGGAAAGTGCCGAGTCAATACACAAGTAAACATGGCGCAAGGAGAGGATTTGCAGTATCGTGGAAGACTAGTAAAAGAATTGTTTCAGGAATACTCCACCAGGATTCTAATGGCAGCATTTGTGGAGAGCCCTGATGCCGGATTCGCCATATTCTCAGAGAATCGGATTCGAAAGGGGGGTGAGCAAAAGGACATCGAAGGAGACGACTGCATTACAACGAGCTAATTAGCGATTGTCATTAGTACAGAGAGAGGGAGATCAGAAACGGTTCTTTGGGTAATTAGATTAATGATAAGCGAAAAGGCAGACCTTTATGTATTTGCCCTCGTATTGCAGGATGAAGCGCTCGAAGTTTGGTTTCCACTAGAAGAGACGGCTACCACAACTGCCACAGAACAATTAAATGGGATGGAGCGCGACAAAAATGCACCAACGGGAACGAAACAGACTGAAGATGAACCTACATACTCCAAGAAAAAGTGCGGCCTCTTGAGTTTGTCTGAGGAGGAAGGGAGAACTGTATGCATGAACAACTTGAACGAAAGCATACAAAAGTGTGTAATTTTCATTTTATAAATCTCTAAAAGCCACTAGGACGGCCGTTTTTCCGGATGTCACTCATTGCGCTCATTCCACCACCCTCTTCGTCCACAACTACTGCCTGGACAGTTCCCATGTAATCAATGTTTACCAGGTCGTGCCCCCTCTTTGACAGTGCCCCTATCTCCCTTTCATCGTTGCGTACTTTCCCTCCCCTCAATAAATTTTCCCCTGTATCTTCGACACCGCATTTTATATCCCCATGGTAGAGTAGCTGGTCATGAATTCTCGGCGCAACGACAGCACTGAACAGATCCATCCCCAGCCACAAATTATTCAATATAGCCTAAAAGAGAGGGTGAGAGGGTGAGAGGGTGATAGGAAGAGAGGGTGAGAGGGTGATAGGAAGAGAGGGTAATAGGGTGATAGGGTGAGAGGGTGATAGGAAGAGAGGGTGAGAGGGTGAGAAGTTTTAGTACACTAAATGCATGTATTCGTGCTAAATTTAGGAAAATTCCAGACGAAGGCAATAAAAGTACGCCGTGAACGCTTGATTGCCTGAGACTTTGCATTATGCCGTGCAAGACGCTTTTTCCTCACCTGCAACGTGGCAGTTATAATTTTGGGCCCCCCACTGGCTCCAACTACCATCCTCAGCTTTCCCCCAGCACCAAAAACAAAGGTTGGACTCATGCTGCTCAGTGGTCTCTTGCCCGGTCTGATGTAGTTCTCTTCGCTTGGAGCTAAGCCAAAAAAGTTTGCCTTTCCAGGGTTCGAAAAGTCGTCCATTTGATTGTTGAGCAAAATTCCTGTGGAAGGTGACATGAACTTACTCCCAAATTCAGTGTTTACTGTCGATGTGAGTGCAACGGCATTGCCCACTCCGTCGACAACCGAAATATGCGTAGTTCCTCTGTCCTCTAAATACCCAAAATTCCGCACCAATTCTCTTCCCCCATTACCAGCACCAGCACCGTCCACCAAAACAGACCACTTCCCCCCGTAAGTCCCTAAAGCCTGAATTCCCATGTCACTCGATAAATTGCTCCTCAGCTCTTCCATAAAGGATCCTTTGATAAAATTATCGATAACATCGGCCGTCTTTTCGCTAAAGGATGGATCTGCGAGATTCATTCGCATGGCAAAGACATGTTTCATTGCCTCACTCAGCCTGTGAGAGCTCAGTGCACCAATCCCGCTAGCGAGAGGCTCCAGGTAACCCCCCAAAAATCTAATAGCCCCTAAAACAGCCCCTCCACCGCTGCTAGGTGGCGGAGCCGAAACAAAGGAGAACCCGCCGACATCGCTCATAATTAATGGCTCTCTCTCAATGACCTGATAATTTCTGATATCCTCTGCCTTGATAATACCCCCCGCGCTAATGATCTCATCCGCTATTTTTTTCGATCTCTCTCCAGTGTAAATAGCGTCAGCACCCTCAGCTGCTATCGCAGAAAGTGTTTCCCCAAGTTTTGTCTGGACGAGCAGATCTCCCTCAACCAAGAGATTTCCGTTCCTCGTTCCGTCTCTCGACAGAACTGATAGCAACATCGCATTCCCTTTCCTAATTTTCTGCTCGTTGTCCCGAATTTCCCTGGCTAGCAATGCACTCACTAAGCAGCCATCGCTGGCAAGTTTCCTGGCAGGTTCAACAACCTTCCTCCATGCAATCTTCCCGAAGCGGTCGTGCACCCTCTCAAGAGCCTTCAACTCTCCAAAAACACCAATCGCAAGAGGCCCGTCTACACTACTCTTTCCCTTGTCTTCGTCCGCACCGGAACCCCCCCCCCCAACGAACATATTCTCTGTCGCATCGCTTGGCGCCTCTTCCCTCCCATCGATGAATACATTCTCACCAGTCTCGCCGTCGTGAACTAAAACGAACGCCCCCCCACCGATCCCGGAGGAAGCCATGTTCGTTACCCCCAGGCACAGCGCAGATGCGACAGCGGCGTCAATGGCGTTCCCGCCTCCGCTTTCCATAATAGTGCTGCCGACAGTGCTACAGATGTGATTATCGGTCGCAATCGCAGCGTTTTGCAGATTTTCCAGGTAGCTGTGGGACAAGTAAATCTCTCTGATATCGTCTTTGCTCTCGAGACGAGGAGCGTTGGCCGTTTCCTGCGAAGTAGCTGCACAGTGATGCTCGGGAACGAAAACCTCATAGCCGCCCTTAATTGCAAAACCTATAACAGCTAACACAAATATGACTAGGAAACACTTGGAGTTCCAGATGCCTCCCCCATGTCCAGGCAACAAACGCGATGAACCACCTGTGATCCTATTATAATGCTCGTCAGTCATCTCCACCATGCGCTCAAATTTGTTCATCTCATCGTCGTCATCCTCATCATCGTCAAAGTTAATGTCGTTCATATCAGCGTCCACATTGAAATTGGGAGTCGCAGAAGCAAGGTCAGAGATAGGGGCATCTTCTTCATCAACGTTCGCACCACTAGTACCTTCGCCCATACCCATCTCCTCCATTCCCACCTGAATTGCATGAGTGTCAATTGTGGCGTCTACTTCAGCAGGCGTCATTGTTTTGAGGTCAATACCAGCGTCATAGTGTGACAAATTTGCTTTCTGGTCAGAGTAATCCACCACATCATCGGTGGAAGTCCCAGAATCGAGGTTGGCGTAACCACTCATTCGATGGATACTCTGGCAATTTTTATTCACACAATATATGTGATAGAGAGGTGATAAATGGCACGTGAATGGCCCGATAAAAAAGCGAATAAAAAATTTCCAATTTCTTTAACACAAATATTCAAGCAAAATAAAGGCATCACAACCATTTTCTCACTCTAAATTAGCTTCTTTCGCGTTCTAAAAAAAGCGTACAATTTAGCAATTTTCTTAACGACTAGTGATGGATAGCTTCAACCTCTTGTGCGCTGACAACCTCTGGTTCTCAATTTCTGCTACGTCACTGTTCCTATTCTCGCTGTGGATGCCTTCAAAGCTATTTGCGTTGCCGGCGACAGCTTCTTTCCAAACTTTCCCCCCGTCAATTGCCAGAGATGAGTTGACCACCGATTGGCCTCCCAACTTGTCAAAGACACCCACACGAACCTCGCCTTCGCCCACCACCACGCCTTCCTCCGAATCATCGACAACATTGTACAGAATGGATCCCTTGGCCGCCTTGATGCTCTTGGCCGTGACATTTACCAAAATAGCCCCGTTC
>Ga0115556_1000140_pt1 | contig 45375 bp, 38 predicted proteins | sample COGITO_mtgs_1104_5_FD_87282 | JGI IMG/M metagenome (GOLD analysis project Ga0115556, IMG submission 87282) | Pelagic marine microbial communities from North Sea - COGITO_mtgs_110414 | ecosystem: Environmental > Aquatic > Marine > Epipelagic | place: Germany:Helgoland, sampling site Kabeltonne... | reverse complement strand
TACTTCTCTTAATGCAAGTCTGACTGCTTGATCTAGTGTGACTTTCTCCTCTTTCTGAACATATTCGATAAAATTTATAAGAATTTCTGTATCCGTATCACTTTTAAAAGTATAATTCTTGTCGAGCAAAAGCTGTTTCAAAGAATCACAATTTTCTATAATTCCATTATGAACTATGACTAAATCTCCATTATTAGATATGTGAGGATGCGCATTAACATCATTAGGTTCGCCATGGGTAGCCCATCTTGTATGACCAATACCTAGCTTAGCCGATTTAATTTTCCCACCAGTAAGGTTTTCGAGCTCCTGGACCTTCCCTTTGCATTTATAAATTTCTAAATCACCGTTATATAATGCGATCCCAGAGGAATCATAGCCTCGATATTCTAATCTTTTTAGGCCATTAATTAAAACTGGAAAAGCGTCTTTTTTCCCCATGTATCCAACGATTCCGCACATAATATTTAAAATTTATTATTCCTGTTTTGATAAATAGAGTTTCAAACTCATTGGCTCTACAGGGTCAAGGTTCCCATTTAAAACAGCACGGCTTGCCGTAGATGACATTCCATCAGGAACCAATAAAATTCTTCCTTCCGTCGAATCACTTCCATTTAAAATTTGTTGAACAAACTTTGTTATCTCAAGAGTGTAGGAATGGTCGCGCAGAACAGATTGAATATTCAAGTTCCCGCCAGTTGAAAAATCTAGATATTCTTGCATCAGGATTCGATCGTTTCCTGAAACCATAAAGGCATTAAGTTTCGTTGGAGGAAAGTATTCAAGAGATGAACCTTCCCTAATTGGGATTTTTAATTCTGCATGATTAACAAAATAATTTGAATCTTTTAAATAGTTGATGTTCTTCAAATTTACGGACGTAACCGCACCACCCATGGCCTGAACGTATGAAGTCAACTCTCCATTTACCGTATCCTGATTATCAAAGTTGAAAAGTGAATTTGTTTTATCGAAATCAAACATATTCACACTGTTTACTCCGTATACATTATTGATACCCCTCCAAGAAAGTAGATCAAAATAATTATATCCAGGCCCTATTGTGTCAGTCCTCAAACTGTCATTTGTGAAATATATTCTTATTCGAAAATCACTATCCGCTGGGGAAAATTGATAAATAGCTTTGTTGTTTGCATGCCCGGTTATTTGGATTCCTTTGAAATAATCGGTAAAATATTCATTGGAAGAAAAAGTCAAAGAGTCATCTTTGGAAGCCTCAATTATATTGGATTGCAAAAAAGCCGTATTTATTTTTAAAAACATCACCTGATTAGGGCTCACCATGCCTGTCCGTTTTGACGGTCGACTCGGATTGGGTTTTAATATTGTATCGCAAAGCACCGTTGAGCTCGAGAATTGACTTGTAGCGTAATACAAATCATCTATATCTAAACCATCGTCAAGATGAGATATTTTAATTCCAAAATCCGCTGCAGTATCGCCATACCATCCTGCAAAAGGTAGCGATATAAATGCAGAATCTACAACTACATTACTATCTCCAAAGTCTGGACTAACGGAACCAAGGACAAGCTCAGTAATAAATTTTGAGGATGACATTCCAAATACAGGGTCATCATAATTTCCAACCATTAAAAATGTAGGATTTAAGGTTACAAGAGAGTCAAAACGTTCTGTAGTACTTATAACCCCGATTGTATCAAAATAATCTATATCAAAGCCATCACCCTCAACAAAATCTATAGCTACTGATCCAGAGTTTCGTTCACATGACATGAATGGCAGAATAACCAAAGCCAAAATAGAAAAAATGCGCATAAAACTCAATCTTACTCAAATAATGATTCATAGAATGAATCGAGCTCAGCTGGAGTGTCAATAAATACTTTACCATCGAGAACTTTTACACCAGCAGATTCTGCAGCATCAATTTGGACCTGAGAGACCTCGTCATTCATTTTTAAAACTGCATCGACATGCTTGACCGCACCTGCGAAAAGATTGTCAGATGTCGGTTTCTTAAATTCTTCCATATTCTCAACACCGTCAAACTCCATACCCTTTGTGATTCCTGAATCTAACTTCCCATCAAAACTATCTCCAAATAAGCTATAAACTAATTTTGCATCATTAAAATATGGGTCCTCAGAATTAAATTGGCGAAGATATGCCGGCATGGCTGTACTCATCCATCCCATAAAATGAATGACATCTGGCTTCCAGCCTAATTTTTTTATAGTTTCAATTACACTCTTACAGAAAAAGAGGGTCCGTTCACCATTGTCTTTATAAAATTTGTTTTCCTTATCAACCCAAGTTCCTTTTCGCTTAAAGTAGTCTTCATTGTCTATAAAATAAACTTGAATTCGAGCACCTGGAATAGATGCGACTTTAATGATTAATGGCTGATCTAAATCATTGATAACCACGTTTATACCACTCAAACGAATTACTTCATGAAGTTGATGACGACGTTCGTTTATCGAACCAAATCGTGGCATGAAAACACGTATTTCATGACCTTTGTCATTCATTTTTTTAGGGAAAGCCAATCCCGCCTTTGCCAAATCACTATCTGGGAAATAGGGTTTTATCTCGTGAGATACATATAAAATTCGTCTTTTTGCCATCGATGCAAAGGTACGAAATTTATCTTTCTCCCTGATTTAATGGGAGCTTAGTTATAGTTTAGCCACAAATTATGAGATAAGTGAAAATTATTAATAGTATCGATTCCTATTCTTCCTTTAAAAAGAGCGTATTAAAAGGAAAGAAGATAGGCTTAATCCCCACCATGGGGGCTCTCCACGCTGGACATGCATCTCTTATCAAGCGAGCTCAAAAAGAATGTGAACATGTTATTGTAAGTATTTTTGTGAATCCAATTCAATTTAATCATTATAAAGATTTTGAGAATTACCCTTCAGATAATAAAGGTGATATCTCCTTTTTAGAAAGTCTCAATGTCTCGTTATTATTTAATCCATCTGGAAAAGTTGTATATCCAGATGGACCCAAAATAAAAAACTATAATCTTGATAACCTCGATACTAAACTGGAAGGTTTATTACGCCCTGGGCACTTTCAAGGAGTCGCCACAGTCATTGATCGGTTGTTTGATATTTTAAAGCCTGATAGGGCGTATTTTGGATTAAAAGATTACCAGCAAGTCCAGGTTATAAAAAAATTAGCATCAATTCGTGCAGAGTGTCCTGAAATTATAGGATGCCCCATTATAAGAGAAGATACCGGGCTAGCCATGAGTTCGAGAAATTCCAGGCTCAATACAAAACAGAAAAAAGCCGCATCTTCAATTTTTCGTGCATTGAAATTTGCTGAAAAAGAAATTCGCATATTTCCTGTCCCACCAGAAGCGCTCAAGAGAGAGATGAAAGCGATTATTCATTCTAGCGGAGAGCTAAGAGTAGAGAAAATATTGTTCGCGTTTTCTAATAGTCTAGACTTAATAAATGATCCAAATTCACCATTAGACCATTACAACGAAAGCGTACAGTGTTTTATTTCCGCATTTGCAGGAGAAGTTCGTTTGATTGATAATTACTGCGTTTCTTAAAAAATAATAATTCTTCAAGTTCAACCGTTACTTTTGTTTCCAATATGACTATCGACGTGCTTTTCAGCAAAATCCATAGAGTAACCGTTACAGGTGCTGAACTTAATTATATTGGTTCGATAACTGTAGATAGCGTCCTTCTCAAGGCTGCTAAATTAATAGATGGCCAAAAAGTAAGTATCGTAAATATCAATAATGGTGAAAGATTTGATACATATATAATCCCCGGTAAAGAAAACTCGGGAGAAATCAAACTAAACGGTCCAGCAGCTAGACTAGCAGAAAAAGGGGATGTGATAATCATAATTTCTTATGCAGCGATGACTCCAGAAGAAGCTAAAAAACATGAGCCAACCATTGTCTTTCCCGATGAAAACACCAATAGATTAAATTAATATGTTTAAGTTCAAAATTCCCGCTTGGTTAAGAACATTGAGCTTTATTTTTTTAGCATCGATTTTGATCTATTTCGCATTTCGAAGTGTTAACCTGAACGAGGTTTGGATATATGCCAAAAAAGCCAATTGGGGTTATGTAGCTATTAGCTTTTTAATAGGTTATGCTGCAGTTATATCAAGAGGTAACAGATGGACTCTTGTTTTAGATGGTTTAAATAAATCTGTTCCTCGTTGGAATGCAATTCACGCTACTGCGTTTGGCTACTTGATGAATCAAGTATTACCCAGAGCTGGAGAAGTTGCCCGAGCTACCGCGCTCAATCGATCCGATAAGATTCCTGTAAATATTTTGATTGGAACCATAATTATTGAGAGAACTATTGACTTATTAATGATGGGGATATTAAGTGGGGTCACATTTATTCTTTCCAGCGGAGAAATTCAACGATTTCTTTCAATTACAGACTCAGGTATTTCTGATGATGCTCAATCTTCGAATAACTACTTAAAGATCACCCTTATGGGTTCAGTAATTTTGATTTTCATATTGTTATTTTACTTGAAAAAAGATAAACCAAATCTTTTCTTTAATTGGATCAAAAATTTTATTTCCGGAATGATAGATGGAATTAAATCTGTCGGAAAATTAGAAAGCAAAACAAAGTTCTGGCAACACACAATCTTTATTTGGGCTTGTTACTTCTTAATGATCTATCTCTGTTTTTTTGCTTTTCCATTTACTGAAAACTTATCCATTGTTCAAGGGTTGTTTGTCATGACTGCGGCGGCTATCGGTTACTTGGTGCCCGTTCCAGGAGGGGTTGGCGCTTATCATTACTTAGTGGCTATGGCCCTTGTAGTTCTGGGGAGAAGCTATGAACAAGGGCTTGCTTTTGCTACCGTTGTGCATGCAACTCAAACTTTAATGATGGTAAGTACTGGGATTGTTGGATTCTTCGCTTTAACTTCGAAAAAAGTGAAATCTCGTTCAAATGGCAGCGATTAAAAAAGCCTGGTTTTGTCAATCTTGTGGTTCTCAGCACCCCCAATGGCTTGGGCAATGCAAATCTTGTAATCAATGGAATACTCTCGTTGAAGAAATTTTAGAAAAAACATCTAAAGAATCGACCCCATGGTCAAGCAACACTAAAAACACTCCAATAGCAATTTCACAAATAGATAGCCTAAAAGTAAACCGAAATACAACTGGAGACATTGAGTTTGATCGGGTCCTTGGCGGTGGAATAGTCCCAGGAAGTCTATGTCTGTTGGGAGGAGAGCCAGGTATTGGAAAGTCGACTTTACTTCTCCAAATAGCAATTAAAAAAGGTAAAAATGTACTTTATGTTAGTGGTGAAGAAAGTCTTCAACAGATAAAAATGAGGGCCGAACGAATTGGTATAGAAGATGATAAATGCCATGTTTTAGCTGAGGTCTCAACAACAAAAATATTAGAAGCTGCAGAAAAAGTATCTCCTGATTTATTAATAATTGATTCCATCCAAACAGCGCATACTCCTAACCTCGACTCTGCAGCAGGCTCTGTTTCTCAGATCAAAGAAGCCACATCGGAGTTCTTACGATACTCAAAATCAAGACATGTTCCAGTCATACTTGTTGGCCATATAACTAAAGATGGAGGTCTCGCTGGGCCAAAAATATTAGAGCATATGGTTGATGTGGTGCTTCAATTTGAAGGCGACCGGCATCACTTATATAGAATTCTTCGTTCTTTGAAAAATCGTTTTGGCAGCACTCAAGAGCTAGGAGTCTATCAAATGAATAATAAAGGGCTCAATGGAATTACAAACCCAGGTGGTGTGTTATTGAGCCAAAGAGAAGAGGGAAGAAGTGGTTCAGCAATAGGAATTGCCTGCGAGGGTACACAGCCATTACTTGTCGAAGTTCAAGCCCTTGTTAGTCCGGCTGTTTACGGGACTCCGCAAAGATCTTGTACGGGATTTGACACTAGAAGGTTGAATATGCTTTTAGCAGTTCTAGAAAAACGATGTGGCTTCCGATTAGGGTCAAAAGATGTGTTTTTAAATATTACTGGAGGGATGCGTATTGAAGACCCAGCTCTGGATCTAGCTGTATGTGCTGCGATTTTATCAAGTAATTCTGACATACCAATTCCCCAAGGAATGGCATTTGCTGGAGAGGTTGGTTTAAATGGTGAAATTCGGCCCGTTAATAGGATAGAACAAAGAATAAGAGAAGGCAAAAAAATCGGTTTTGAAACGATTTTTTATGCTGAGCAATCAGATTCAAAAAACCATTCTCCTGCTAAAAACTGTATCACGATTAAAATAATGGAACAGTTAGTTACATCTCTTTTTGGATAAAAACTATTTTGAGATAAGATCAGCAATTTCACCTAAGTCCGGAGTAATAATTATCTCCGTCCTTCGATTTTTTGCTTTATTGTCAGCGTTATTGTTTGCAACAATTGGCATAAATTCTCCGCGCCCGGTCGCCTGAATCTGTTTTGCTGCTACGCCTTTTTCAATAAGTATTTTCACCACCGAAGTAGCCCTCATTACAGAAAGATCCCAATTATCTCGAACCTGTCCTTTCCCATAATAAGCATCATCATCTGTATGTCCTTCTACAGCAATATTGAGGTCTTGGTTCTCTCCTAATACCTGTGCTAATTTTTGTAATGCAGAAACTCCATCTAGCTGAATTTCCCATTTACCCGAAGCAAACATTAGCCTATTATCTAGACTTACATATACTTGGCCATTTTTCATACTAACAGTAAGACCCCTGTTCTCAAATCCTAATAAGGCGTTTCCAATCCGTTTTCTAAAGTATTGCGCAGTTGAGTCTTTTCGTGCAATCAATGACTCTAACTCATTCACTCGTCTTTCTCTTGATTGCAATGCTAATTCAAGATTGATAAGACGAGATTGTTCCAACTTTAGTGAATCTTCTTTGGCTCCCAACTTTTTAGCTAAAGATTCCATTTGCTCAAGCATTATTTTATTCTCTCTTAAATTAGCTGCCACCAATGAGCTATTATTATTTATTGCATACTGATAATTAGCATTTAAATCATCAAATGACTTTTTTAGTTTGCGATACTTCCTGCCTTTAGTAATTGAATCGGTAATTAAAGTTTCTAATGCCTTTCTCATCACTTTCACGTCTGATGAAATTTCTTTTAGATTAGTTTCAGCCCTATCTGTTGTGCTCTCTAAAATTTGATTTTCATCAACAACGGAGTTGTACGACTCCTGCAGCTCAGAATGGACTTTTGGAGAAACACAGGATAAAGTGGCAATTAAAAGAAAACCGTTTAACAATATTCTTTTCACTAGATTTTGTAACATATCAGAAAACTTCAATTTGATGTAAAGGTAATTGGCAATCCCCATTCTAAAAGAACTGGACAATGGTCACTTAATTTCATGTCATCTAGGTGAATACACAGCTTTGCTGTTTTACTCGCTGAAGGACTTAACCAAAATCCATCAATACGCCAACCTACATTTCTTTCACGACTATCCGATTGATAGCTCCACCATGTAAAGTTCTTTGGATCAGAATTGAATATTCGAAATGCGTCCTTCCAGCCTTCTTTTTCTAAACTATCCAACCAGCTCCTTTCCTCTCTTGTGAATCCAGGTTTCCCCGAAAGTCTTTTAGGGTCGTGAATATCAATTTCTCGATGACAAATATTCCAGTCTGCAGCTATAATTATATTTAAATACCGCTTGCCTAAATCATCTATATAAGCCTTAAATGCTTTTAAAAACTCTAGCTTATACGACTGACGTTTATTACTGAGCGCTCCACTAGGGAAATATGCATTGACTATGACAACTTCTGAGTATTCTAGTAGCATTACTCTTGCCTCATCGTCCCATTTACTTTCTCCCATCCCAAGAACAACATTTAATGGTGGCTTCTTAGCTATTGCCAAAACGCCACTGTATCCTTTTTTTATTGCAGAAAATAAACTTACCCAATACTCTGAGAATAAATTATCAATAGCCTCAAAATCATCGTAACGAACTTCCTGAAAAAGAAGAAGATCCGCATCTGTAGATTCCCACCAGCGGACCATTCCTTTTTTTACACAGGCGCGAATACCATTACCGTTAAGGCTAATGATTCGCATTGAATTATTCGAGAGTCAAACGCGCTTCTCCAATTTTTTCATTGGAGGTATAAACCGCTAAAGTATATGATCCGCTTGATAACTCTGTTTTAACATCAAAAGACAGACAACATCCTGTTGGCTGTCCATTGAAATTAATCACTTGAGATGAAGAGTATATGATTTTTTCCCCATTGACCCACATGGTTTTTTCATCCGTACTTGCAGCCAGAACACGGCGATCCGGAGTATTGATTCTCAGATATAATGTTCGCTCTCCTTTGACCGCTAAGGTGTTTTTAGATATTGTCATGCAGGCTTTAACTCTGTTGGCGCGATTAGAAGAATTTGTAGCTTTCTCAATGCCTTTACCATTTAGCTTGTAGGCACTTGCCTCAAAACTACTCAGCTGCAATTTAGCTCCTTTTTCTACCTTTTTAGCCAGAGTATTACTTTTGACAACTTCATCTTCAAGATCTGATAATATTGAGTCTTTAACTTCTACAACTGCTAATAATTCTTGATTTATAGAATCAATATCTTCAGTTAAATTAGAAATATGTTTACGCAGTGAAAACACCTGATTTCTCAATGATTTGATTTGAGATCTAGATGCGGAATTCACTCTTTCAATCTTAGAAATCATTTCATTAAGCCTTGCAGTCTCTTGAGAGATAAATGAACTCAAGGAGTCATTAGCACTAGATTGCGAATTTAGGTCTCTTTTATAGTCTTCAAGTTGTGTTATTAGAACGGCTTTTTCCTGCTCTAAATCGTCAATGCTTGATGATTGATCAAACGCAAAATATGATAACGCCCCAACAAGGGCAAGCAATACAACCAACAATATCGTTATCGTGCGCTGACGGTTTTGGGATAATTCTTGACTCATGAGGCTTACTTAATTTAAAGGCAAATGTACAATTTCTATCAATTAAAAGAATATAGTCATTAACCTCTTAGTTGTCAATGACAAACCGAGTTGTCTTAACTCCCAAGTCTGACTTCATCTCTAACATGTAAATGCCAGCGGATAGGTTACGCAGATCAAAAGATTTTTTGACTCGCCCACTCTGATGATATTCATTATTATCAAGAATAAGATTCCCAGTTAAGTTCATTATTCTAAACTGAAGATTACTGGAAGCCCCGATCTCAAATTCAATATCAAATTTACCCATGGTGGGATTTGGATATAGTCTGAAATTAGTCATACTCAAATCTTCTAGTCCAACTGTGAAATTCAAAGTATCAGTAATGATTCCACATTCATTTTTAGCGTAGACTATTGCAACTTCTGCACCTCCATTATTACTAAATACATGAGTCACGGAATCACCCGTAGCTGTTGTAAATCCTGTTCCGTCCGTAAAGAGCCAGCCCGTACTGTCTTGACCTGAAGCTCCAGAAATAAAATCCATCGTTACAGGGTTTAGAGAAGTAACTGTATAGGATGGACTAACTGTTGGAAGAGGAGAGGAAGCTGTTGTGTGTGAAATAGAATTTGACCAATTTGAAAGCGAACCTGAACATGAATCACGAACATAAAAGTCATAAGTCGTTCCTGGAGTCAATCCGGTAATGATTTTCATCGTAGATAAAGCAGATCCAGCATGAAAAATACTAAGTCCTTGGCCAATAGTAAAGCCGACAGGACCATATTCTATTATTGAACCAACCTGCTGGCCCGATGATGACCAATTTAAGTCAGCAGTTATGCAGTCGTTATTAGAAATACTGACATTCGTTGGCGTTGAACATTGACCGCTGACGAAGAAATTATCAAAAAAGACATCAGGACCATATCCAGAAATTCCGTCAAAACGGAATACAACATCTTGACCCAAATAAGAAGATGGAAGAGAATTTGTTTCAGCGATAAATGTCCCGGGAGAAGTATACTGTGAACCAGGTGAATCAAAGGACTGGCCTACTAGGCTAGCCAGGGTGTCCCAAGAGGTCGACGTAGTAGGGCGGACAAGTAAAACAAGCTGGTCAGTAGGGTAAGAGGTACTAAATTGATGGCTCCATTCAAATGAAACTTGGGCAGCTGAAGAAATTGTCACTGGTGGTGATGTTAATTCGGCCGTTCCAGAAGACCATGACCAAAAATTACCTCGCATTGCATAGCCTGCTCCCATTGAATAAGATGAGAACTGTCGTGAACCTGATGGAGTCCAACAAGTGAGAGGTACAGCATCAAAATTTTCTAAATACGGAGTACTATAAACTGAACATAAGGTTTGAATCGTAACAGGGCCTGCCCAACCAGATAAATCAGTTGGACCACAAGAGTCACGGACATAAACATCATAAGCAGTGTTAGGGGTCAACCCAGAAATAGTATGAGCTGAAGTAACATTGTGTGCAACTATTCCGGTACTCGCTCCAGTCCCAGTATAAAATCCTGCAGGTCCCCACATTACGGATGAACCTTGAGGTGGGCTAGCGCTGGTCCAAGAAATATCTGCTGTTGAGTTACTAACTGATCCAGAATAAGGGGTTGGATCAGGGCATGACGGAACTGCTTCTACATAGAAATTATCAAAAAATACATCTGGACCGTATCCCGAATTTCCAACAATTTGAAAAACGACATCAGTTCCAATGTATGAACCGGGTAAATACTGAAGTTCATTAATAAATGTTCCTGGAGTTGTAGTTCCAGCTCCTGGACTTGAAAAATTGGTTCCAATTAAATTAACAATTGTGTCCCATGAAGTCGATGATACTGGACGCGCAAGAAGTAATAATTGATCATTAGGATAACTGGCAATATATTGACCACTATGTGACCAATCGAAAGACACCTGAGCTAAAGCTGAAATAGTTATTGGGCGAGAAGTTAAAAGAGCATAATTTCCATTGGTCCAACTCCAATAGCCACCCTCCATTGCATTGCCTCCTGCTGCTAGGGCATACGGAGCAAACTGCCTTGTCCCCCCAGAGGGGTCCCAACAGGCCAATGATGTGGCATTAAAATCTTCTGAGTATGGAAGTGTCGCGGCCAAGCAAGCGGTTGTAAATGATACGGGGCCTTGCCATGGGCCAATATTACCGGTGCCACAACTATCCGCTACCCATACGGTATATGTAGTCGATGGGGTTAATCCTGAAATGCTATAAGTATTCCCAGTCACCAATACTGAGTTAGAAACAGATCCCGTTCCAGGATTAAAACCTGAAGGGCCCCATGCTACATAAGAACCTGTTGTCGTTGGGTCACCGTGTGCCCATGCAATTGCCGCCGTTGTAGCTCCGGGGGCTGCAGAGACATTTTGAGCAGGAAGACATGTTGGCTGAGTTTCAAAATTGAAATCATCTAGGTATACATAATAATAGAGACTTTGTAAAAGTCTCAGTGCAACATGAGAATGGCCTGGTGTTACAGTAGGAAAGGCAACGGTGTATTCATCAAACGTAGTTGTTAAATCTATAGTGTCAACAGGAGTAAAGCTGGATAAAGATCCGGGAGAGGACATCGTTCCTACGATTAATTTAGAATTAGCAAAAGATGAACTCTTTGCCAACCGCATTCGAATTTGTGAATTGTTTTGATCTAAATCCGACAATAAAGGCGAAATAAATGTCACATTTGAAGAATTTGAATTGTATATGCTGATATAATTCGGTGCCGAGTAGGCAGTAGTCTGAAAGGAGCTTGGTAATTGTACTTCAGCAGTATATCCTGATCCTGATCCAGTTATGGACCAGCATGCCGGGCTATCTCCATCAACATAGGAATCCCAATTCTCATAATATCCCAAAGCAGCACTAAATGGGGAACAAAGAGTAGTGAACGTATGTGGGCCCGTCCAAATAGAATTACCATTTCCCTGACCTGTGCAGTTTCGCATTACATAATATTGATAACTCTGATTTGCAGACAAACCAGAAATAAGGTGGTTAGATGAATTTGCCGTATCCAAATTCCCCGTTCCAACTGTGAAACCGACAGGTCCCCATTGAACAACGAAATTCGAACCTGCAGAATTCCAACTTAGAGTTGCTGATGTATCAGAAATAGAAGATACTCCAAGCGTAGTAGGCTCGGGACATGATGGCTGCTGTTCAATAATTAAGTCATCAAGCCATGCATCACTTGACCAAGCAGACCAACCAACAAAACGAAATTCTGCATTAACGCCATAATAGGTTGAAGAGTCTAGGTTTAGCATTTCGGATTTGTAAGTTCCTGGGGCGTTCCAAGTTGCTCCGTCTTGAGAGTCAAAATTAGATCCCTGAACATCCCACAAAGTATCCCATGCCGTGGAGCCCGAAATACGAGCCAACAAGGCTAGTCTCTCTGCTGAAGATCCCCCGTTATGTGACCACTTAAACTTCACCCGAGCAAGAGAATTTAAATTGACGGGAGCTGTAGTTAAGTAACCTATACCATTAGACTGCCATGCTCCCCCCATATCAGCATGGGCTGCATTAGCATCTTGGTCCCATTGTTGTGTGCCTCCAGTTAAAATGAAGCAATTTGGAGGCCAAGAAGTGAAGTTTTCAGAGATCGGTAAACTTTGGGTAACGCAAGGAGTGCATAATTCTATCGGGCCACTCCACAAAGAGTATCCATTTCCCGCCAAAGAGCAATTAGATCGTACATAAAAATCATAACAAGTATTAGGAGTTAATCCTGAAACTGTGGGAGAAGTTGAGGTATCATTAACAACTGTACCCGTTCCTTGGGTAAATCCTGCAGGGCCATATTCAATATCGAAAGAAGAACCACTTGCTGTGTAAGAAAAAGACAATGAAGTGTCTGTCTTGGCACCTGGTGTTAGATAATAGGGCTGAGGGCAAACGGGAGGTGCTCCTACATGTACTGTGTAATCATGAACCTCTCCATATGTAAATGAAGAGCATGACTCTGTTGCGAGTAAGGCGCTTCCGCTCCATTTACACCTTAAGCGCATCCTGTGTGTTCCTTGAGATATAGTCATAGGAATGACTATATTTTCCGCATAAACAACATTTGCACTTGGCCCTGATTGAGATGCTGACCAAAGATGCTCTCCTGCGTCATCAAAATCTCCATCGTCGTTATTATCAATCCAAATAGCATACCACTGACTTGAATATCCTGAAGTAACAGACAAAACTAATTGAGCAGTCTGTTGAATTTGCACCGTATCCGTAGTGTAATCCCCATAGCCATTGGTTGAGCAACCCGTGGCAGTTTGAACTATGTTATTTAACGTGACATCATCAAGATTGTCTCCCACAGTACAGCCCGTTGTATAAAGACCAGTTGTACAATAAGTTTGAGAACTGACACTATGGCTTAAGGCCATAATTAAGAAGCAAAGTGCGTAAATTTGTTTCATAATGGAAAACTATTTTGAAGTATAATATTTTCAGCTTCCAAAAGTATTTCTTTATATCTAATTTTTAGAATCTAATGGAATTGTAAAAATGAATAAAAAATCGGCAATACAACTATCCGTTTACTCATTTATCATTATATCCTGCACATCAATTTCTATGTTTACCTCCTGCGCGCTTCCTGCTGCCCCGGATGGCGGAGCCAGAGATACGGAGCCCCCTAAAATTATATTTAGCAGCGTCCCTCAATCAGGAACAAATGTCCAAGCCAATAAATTAATTTGGACCTTTGACGAATATTTTGTCCTAAAGTCTCCATCTCAGAATATTAATTCATCACCTCCTCTTCCACAAAGTTCAAAATTTGAAACTCGTGGAAAATCCTTTATCATTTCTTGGGAAGGTGATCTTATCCCAAATTCTACTTATGTTTTACAATGGGGAGCTGCAATTAGTGATCTACACGAGGGAAATGTAATTAAAGGAATTCAATGGGTGTTTTCTACAGGCCCTTCGTTAGATTCTGGTGAGGTGTTGGGTCAAATAATAGATCCATGGACGGGGCTCCCTCGTAAAGATGTTGCTGTTTGCTTATATCCTGAAAAATCATCAAATGACTCTGCTGTATTTAAGCCTGCATTATATTCCACGAGAACAAATGATTCCGGCTTTTTCAGGTTTGAACATATTAGCAAAAATAAGATTTATGATATTCGGTCTTTTGAAGATCCTGATGGGAATAACCGCTTGAGTCCTGGAGAGCTTAAACCTATCGCTTATTTAAAAAAAATTAACCCCCATGAGATGGATACGGTCCATTCTAAAAATAGTTTTTATCAATCCTTACCTCTTTTAAAATCTGGAAGCATAGCTGATAGCGTGATTAAATGGAGCCCATGGGGGCCTGATACTTCCGGTATTTTAACATTAAAATATATCATTGGATGCGACACTGGATCTTACAGAGAAGGTATTCAAATAAAGCCAATTATTTTAGAACTTAAAGGCAAAGAAGGGGTCTATGCTCAGTGGGAGTCTTCTAAACTTTGCGATAGCAATACTGTCACTGTCTCAGGACTTCCTCCGGGGAAATATGAATTGCAAGCGATTTACGACAGAAATAGCGATGATAAATTAAACTCAGGAGATTATTGGAAAAAAGAAGACCCTGAGTCTCGGATTTCAGCCAAGACACCTATCGAAATCAAAGCAAATTGGACAATGGAAACTAGATGGGAAATAAATCGAACGGATCCAGTCTACAAGCTATTTCATTGAAGGGTAAATGAATCAGCATCTCCGATAAATGGATACCTTTTTCTTACTGCTGATAAATGTATTGCATCCAAAGTTGTTGATATCCACCCTCTTTTTGGATGTTTAGACTCTGCGAGAACGTCCCCCTTTGGACCTATGGTTGATGACCCTCCAATATGATTAGATCCAAAACCATCGACCCCTATTCTGTTTACTCCAACCACATAACATTGGTTTTCTATAGCTCGAGCTTTTAAAAGAGTTGCCCAAGCATCCTGTCTTGACTCTGGCCAATTCGCAGGGACTAATATCCCGTCATACTCGTATTCACCATTAACAGATTGTTGACGAAGCCAAACGGGAAATCGAATATCATAACAAACAGAAAGCATTAGTCTCCAGCCTTTAATATTTAAAACCACCCTCGAGAAACCACCCTTAAAATAATCTGCCTCACCGGCAATTCCAAAGAGATGTCGCTTATCATAGCTGATAATTTCACCAGAAGGGCCAATCATGAAAAATCTGTTACGATATCGGTCGCCATTCAAAACAAAAGCAGTGCCCCCAACCCAAGCTTTTTTATTCAAAGACCATCTTTTCATAGAATCGAGAATTTTATCCAAATTGTTCTGAGTAACAACATCTGTTAAGAGAGCCTGATTTGTAACAAATCCTGTTGCGAATGTTTCTGGCAACAAATAAATATCTGCTTTGGGAGACTCTATAAAATATGAGTCTATTGACGCAAGGTTTTCCTCTACACTTCCCCATTTTATATCCATCTGCAAGGACGCAATGTCAATATTTTCCATCCGATCAACTGTCATGACTCATTCAAATCCTTGTCTCTTTCTTCTAAAAGCACTGCAATATGATCAATCAACAAATCCGTATCATTCTCAGAAGTTCCATCATAGTATCCCCTTAGTCGGCCCTTATGGTCTACTAAAACCAAATTCTCAGTGTGTATAAAGCTATGTTTGTCCCAGCCTTCACCCTCCTTAAGAACGGTAAAATATGATGTCCTTGCCAAATTATTTATCAAATCGGGTTCACCCGTTAAAAGAATCCAACGATTAGAATCCACATCATTTACCTCAGCATAATTTTTTAAAACTTTAGGAGTGTCATATTCGGGCATAGCTGAATGAGACATGATTTTTATAGCATCGTTGTCTAAATATTTAGATTGGACTTTACGCAGGCTTTTAGCCATGTCAAGACATATTCCAGGGCATGTTGTGAAAAAATAATTAACAATTCTGATATGGTTTTCCACATCATCTTGTGTGATCTCCATCCCGTTTTGAGAAATTAGAGAAAATGGAGCAACGGTATGGTCTATTCCTTTTGATTGCAATGATTCGTCTACAAGACCTGGATTCAAATCATTGGGATTCAATATTGGCAATGTGAAATCCGGTGTTTGAATCCGTATCGAGAAAAATATACCTAGAAAAAAAACAGCGAGAATAGCGCCTATTTTAAGGTATTCTGATTTTTTTAACCCCATATCACTAAATTTAGATAACCTTTACAGTGTTTTGGCTCGATTAATGTTTTAACAAAGGAACATCATCTAATTTCTAATTACAATGAAAAAAATCAAAATTCTATTTATAATTCTCATTGGAATATTCACTTCATGCGATAAAAATCAAGGACCTGAAACTGTTGATCTAGAGTTGCAATTTGTACCAAAATTTAATAATACCATTTTTTCTTACGAAACAGATTCTTTGATCCAAAGCAATACGCAAGACACACTTATTTTTACACGTTCCGATTTTCTATTGTCTAATTTTAAACTAATAGCAGATGATGGCAGCATCATTAAGTTTGAGAACACTTTTGCTTTTGTAAAGGGTAGTTCGCCTGACACCATAAAACTCCCATTATCTATCCCCTCAGGCAATTATGTGAGCCTTTCTTTTGATCTCGGTTTAGATAGCGCCGTAAATCACTCTGATCCGTCATTGTGGTTGCCTAATCACCCACTAAATCCCTCATTCAATAATTTACATTGGGGATGGACTGGCGGTTATGTATTTGCTGCCTTAGAAGGCTATTATCAAAATATGGGGGTTAAAACTCCATGGCTCTATCATATCGCTCTTGATGAGAACCAAACAAATGTTAATTTACCCGGGTCTTTTGATTTAACTGATTTTAAAACCCTTGAAATTAAGTGGAATTCTGAAATGACTTTTAGTAACCTCTTCAGTCTCCGACCAGGAGTAGATGGAGATTTTACTCATAGCTCGAACGATAATGGCTTAGCTAGTAAAATTGCTCAAAATTTAGGAGCCAGTTTTGAAAGCGGCCTACTGAAAGACAGAGATCCATGATTTTCTTCAAACGGTTGATGAGTTTTTCATGGCTTCTTATAGCCTGCAGCTGTGGAGACCCAGGCCCAAATAAGCCTCATTTAACAACCCCATATATTTTACCGATTCCGCAAGGATTTCCGCAGCCAGCGCTTCCAAGTGATAATGAGCTAACAGAGGAGAGCATAATACTAGGTAGATTATTATTCTATGATCCAATTTTATCATTGGATAGCTCTCAATCTTGCAGCTCGTGTCATAATCCGTCTTTTGGGTTTACTGACAATGGGAATAAATATAGTACTGGTGTTGACGGATCTGTAAGCTTTAGAAATTCCATGCCACTGCACGACTTAGCTTGGGGGAAGCAATTCGCATGGGATGGAGGAATGCCTAGTCTTCGAGAGCAAGCGTTAGAGCCTATTCAGAATCCGACCGAGATGAAAGAAAGTATGCTTAATGTCGTTGAGAAACTAAAAAGACAACACCTATATGAGCAAGCTTTCAATGCTGCTTATGGAAATACAGAAATATCTCCAGATAAAATAGGTCTCGCCTTAGAACAATTTATGCTGATAATTTTAAGTGGGGGAGAAAGTAAGTTCGATAAAGTAAATGCGGGAATTGAATCATTTACTGCCGAAGAGCAACTTGGAGTGCAATTATTTAATGCTGAGTCAAATCCAAATGGATCTCCCAAAGGAGGTGATTGTTTTCATTGTCATGGTGGAACATTATTTACAAATAATACCATAGTAAATAATGGGTTAGACACTGTATTTACAGACCTTGGAAAAGGTGGCGTGACAAATTTAGAAGTTGACAATGGGAAGTTCAAAACTCCTTCATTACGCAACCTGGCATATACGCCCCCCTATATGCATGATGGACGTTTTCAGACATTGGAAGAAGTGCTAGAATTTTATAATAGTGGAGTTCAGTCTAACTCGCCTAATTTAGCTCCTGGAATGACTGGTTTTATACAGTCACACTCTAATGGAGCTCAAGGGCTTAATTTATCTCTGTCAGAAAGACAAGCTATTGTTGCATTTTTAAATACATTAACAGATACACGAATAGAAACAGATACTTTGTACCAAAATCCTTTCCAGTAATGAAATATTTTTTCTTAACACTTTCTCTTTTTTTAACAGTAAATGCTTTCGGCCAAAAAAAAATTGAACTCAAGTTTTTTACCGCTGGAGTTTGTAATATGTGTGAGGCTAGAATTGAAACAGCATTATTAGATCTTAATGGGGTATGGACTGCAGAATGGAATGTGAAAACCCATGAAACTTTTGTGGTTTATCGTCCCAAAAGAATTTCAGAAGAACAGATTCATCAAGCAATTTCAAATGCCGGACATGATCAAATTTGCTCATGTGAAAAAGAGAAAATTCTTGCTCCGGATAAAATTTATGAGAATATTCATAATTGTTGCAAGTATCGAGATCCAAATGTCATCGAAGCACACAAATGACTCAAGAAAGAATTAATAGTTTAGGAGTATTTCTAATATTTATTTTTCCATATCTGCTTTATTCTCAGTCAGACACTAGCATTTATGACGGGTTGAACCTAGATGCTGTTGAAGTAAAAACAGAAGCTCTTGGTTCTGTAATATCGCTGAAGGACCCAAAACTAAAAACAATAATTTCCAGAGCTGAACTCAAAAAAGCAGCATGTTGCAATCTTTCTGAAAGTTTTGAAACAAATCCGAGCATTGATGTTTCCATTACGGATGCTGTGACAGGGACAAAACAGATACAACTATTTGGCCTAGCGGGTAAATATGCTCAAATACAAGTTGAGATGACCCCATTGGTAAGAGGCTTGCTGGCAAATTCTGGGCTATCATATATTCCCGGAGCCTGGATTCATAGTATTCAACTCACAAAGGGAATCGGCTCTATTTCTAATGGTTTCGAGTCTATGACTGGACAAATAAATGTTGAGCTTCTTAAGCCAGAGGATATTATTGATGATATTGTCATTAAAAATTCCGCAAAAATTAGAGTAAATAATTATATCAATCAAGGAGGTAGAATAGAAACAAATCTTATCTATGGAAAACAAATATCAAACAAATGGTCTTTGGGGATTTTAGGTCATGCAAGTGGAAGATCTCTTATTGTAGACAATAATAAAGATGGCTTTGCAGACAATCCCATTGGCTATCAATTAAATGGAATGGTCCGTGCACGCTATTTTGGTCAGAACGGATGGGAAGGATTATTCACAATTCATGCCCTTGAGGATCAGAAGATTGGTGGGCAAATTTCTAAGAATTTAAATTTTCCGATAAGCTCAAATCCATGGCAGTCAAGGCTGCAGCAGAATAGATTTTCCATTAGTTCAAAAACAGGATGGGTGAATCCCAAAAATCCCAATCAATCAATTGGTGTCATTTTACATGGTTACCGTCAAAGTATGATTGGCAATATGGGTAGTTCAGATGATGCCATAAATCAAAAAGAATTAAGTGCACACCAAATTGGAGGAGTATCTCAATTTTTGTTTCGTCAAGATTGGAATAAAATAAGCCATACCGGCTCTATTGGTGTTTTTTACGATAATTATGATATAAATTTTAATGCAGGCGGATATCTTCAAGGATATAATAGACCTTTTGTTGAACAGAATATTGGAATATCATCTGAATGGACTTGGACTCCCAATGAGTTTTTAACTCTAGTTGCGGGAGGTCGGTTTGATTGGCACTCCATTATTTTAAACTCAAAAACCCGAGTGCCTTTCTCACCAAGAATTCATGCTAGGATAGCACCCAATGACAAAAATGTATTTAGATTGGTTTTTGGTGAAGGTTTTAGAATGGCGCTTCCCATCACAGAAGAATGGGGTAGAGTTGCTAGTAACAGAGAAATAAGATGGGATCAATATGGTAGTGTATCGGGTGGGGACCAATTGTCATTAGAGGAATCCACAAATGCAGGAATTAGTTACACTGGAAATTTTATTTTTAACTACATGCCTGGGTCCATAACAGCAAATATTCATGGGACTTGGTTCAATGAGGCCGTGATCCATGACTATTGGTCAAATCGTATGAGATATATTTATCCCGATTTAACTACCTCCAATGAAAGTGAATTCGCAATGATTTCACAATCTGCAGGGATTTCATCAAATTATAAATTAGATAAAAAAACGGAAATTCGACTTGCTTATCGTTTTCAAAATGTAGTTGTCAGAAATCAAATACACGGATTAGATCCGGTTAGTATTTTAATGCCTGCCGCTTTTGTTGCAAAACACCGGGCTTTAATAAATCTCAGTAGAAATTTTATGAAAAGTTGGAATCTTGATATGACAGTCCAGTTCCATGGTAAACAACCGATTCCCAGCACACACCCACGGGCACCAGGTTTGTCTGGAGAAATCATTTCTTATGGCCAAGCTTACAATTTGTTAAATTTTCAAATTAGAAAAAACACGAAGAACGGAGATTTTTATTTAGGTGTGGAAAATGCATTAAACTTTCAGCAGCTAAATCCAATCGATGGCGTTGTCAATATTAATGGAGATCTATTAACACCAAGTAATCCTACTTTTACAGAGAATTTTGACGCTACACGTATTTGGGGTCCAATATTTGGCAGGATGATATATTTTGGATTGAATTATAAATTGATCAATTAAAATGGATGAAATAGTTATTGAATTACGAAACATAATTCGCGATTTTAAACTTGGATCTCAGACTGTCCATGTTTTAAAGGGCATCAATTTAGATATTAAAAAAGGTGAATATGTTGCTTTAATGGGTCCCTCTGGAAGCGGTAAATCTACTTTGATGAATCTTTTAGGGTGCTTAGACACTCCTACTTCGGGGTCATATAAACTGGCTGGACGAGATGTAAGCCAAATGAAGGATAATGAGTTAGCCGAAGTTAGAAATAAAGAAATAGGCTTTGTGTTTCAAACGTTTAATCTAATCCCACGTCAAACCGCTCTGCAGAATGTAGCATTGCCTCTTGTCTATGCTGGAAAAACAAAAGAAACGAGAATTGCTCAAGCTAAAAATGTCCTAAATGAAGTTGGGCTAGCAGATAGAATGGACCACCGGCCAAATCAATTATCAGGGGGGCAAAGGCAACGGGTAGCAATTGGACGAGCTTTAGTGAATTCTCCCTCTATAATTTTAGCTGATGAACCAACTGGAAATTTAGATTCAACAACATCTTTGGAGATAATGAAGTTATTCGATGAAATCCACAAAAATGGGAATACCTTGATAATCGTAACTCACGAAGAAGAAATAGCTCAATATGCGCACCGAATCATACGACTAAGAGACGGCATGATAGAAAGCGATGAAGTTCAGCTCAAAGACCAGAAAAAATAAATTTATTAAAGCTCTCTTTGAACCTCTACCTCTTTAAATCCTTCAATTGTATCACCAACTTTTATATCATTAAAGTTCTTGATATTTAAGCCACAATCCGTTCCTTTTTTAACCTCTTTAACATCATCCTTAAATCTTTTTAGAGATCCCAATTCTCCAGTGTAGACAACAACAGAATCGCGAATGATACGAATCTTTGAACTTCTATTAATTGTGCCGTCCATAACCATACAACCAGCGATGGTGCCAAACTTCGAAATTTTAAATGTCTCGCGTATTTCAAGGGAGCATGTGATTTCTTCCTTGAAATCAGGTGATAACATCCCTCCCATTGCTTCTTTTATATCATTTATTGCATCATAAATAATACTGTAGAGACGAATCTCAATATCTTCTTTTTCTGCCAATTTCCTCGCAGATCCAGCAGGTCTAACTTGAAAGCCTAAAATAATTGCCTTTGATGCTGTTGCCAATAAAACATCACTATCTGTAATTCCGCCTACGGCCTTATGAATTATATTTACCTGAATTTCTTCAGTGCTCAACCTTTGCAATGAGTCTGAAAGAGCCTCAATAGAACCATCAACGTCCCCTTTCAAAACAATATTTAGCTCTTGGAAATCCCCTACAGCTAAACGTCTTCCTATTTCATCTAATGTCAAGCTTTTCTGAGATCTTACTGACTGTTCTCTTTGCAACTGTTGGCGCCTAGTAGCAATAGATTTAGCTTCCCGCTCATCAGCCATTACGATATAGTTATCGCCTGCTTGAGGTGCACCATCCAAGCCTAAAATAGATACAGGGACTGAGGGCCCGGCGCCTTTTAATTGCTTACCTCGTTCATCCATCATTGCTCTTACCTTCCCTGAGTATGGGCCAACTAATATGTAGTCTCCGACTTTTAAAGTGCCCGTTTCATTCAATAAAGTAATCACATATCCACGGCCTTTATCAAGGGTAGCTTCAATTACAGTTCCCTTCGCAAGTCTCTCAGGGTCTGCTTTTAAATCCAATAATTCAGCTTCAAGTAGAACTTTCTCGAGCAGTTTATCAACATTTAAACCCGTTTTTGCAGATATCTCTTGAGACTGAATCTTACCCCCCCAGTCTTCAACGAGAATATTCATTTGGCTCAACTGCTCTTTGATTCTCTCCGGATTAGATTCCGGTCGATCAATTTTATTAATCGCGAATACTACAGGAACATTTGCAGCTTGAGCATGACTGATAGCTTCTTTGGTTTGAGGCATGACCGAATCATCTGCAGAAACTACAATTATAGCAATATCAGTGACTTGTGCTCCTCTTGCACGCATTGCTGTGAATGCTTCATGTCCTGGAGTATCAAGGAATGATATTGCTTGACCCGAAGGTAATTGAACTGAGTAAGCACCTATATGCTGAGTGATTCCACCAGCCTCTCCAGCAATGACGTTATCTTTTCGTATAAAATCTAAGAGAGAAGTCTTTCCATGGTCAACATGGCCCATTACAGTAACAATTGGAGACCGCGACACAAGATTATCTTCAATATCTTCATCATTGAAAACCTCTTGCATTTCCTCGTCAACAAATTCAACACTAAAACCAAATTCTTCTGCAACAATGGTTAATGTTTCCTTATCTAATCGTTGATTCATGCTCGCCATTATTCCCAAAGCCATACAAGTGGAAATGACATCTGCAGGAGACACGGCCATTTGATTCGCAAACTCTAGTAGCGTAACAAATTCCGTAAGTTTTAAGACCTTTTCTCCTTCTATACGTTCAATTTCGGCCATCTCTTTAGCCTCAGTTCGCTCAGCACGTTTGTCTCTTCTTATTTTCGAGCCCTTTGACTTTTTACCACCACCCAGCTTCTCGAGTGTTTCCTTTATTTTTCGAGCTATATCTTCTTTAGAAACCTCAGTTTTGGGTTGAACTTTTGCATTCCGCCCTCTTCCTGCTCCAAGCCCTGGTCGGTTATTATCTCTGCGTTTTGCTGCTCCTACAGTTGCAGCGCCAGTGGTTGTTCTTCCACCTCCAGCAGCAGGCTTTTGTAAGCCCTCAGTTTTAATACGTTTTCTTTTGCCTCCTTCTCCAGGAGGTTTGGCCTTTTTAGCAAATTGTTTAAGATCTATTGTCTTTCCTGTAAGCTTGGGTCCATCAAGTTTCTTATACTGAGTCTTATGACTTGCATCCTCTTCAACTTTAACCTCATCAGGTGAGTCCTTTTCACCTGGTAATGATTTTGATACTTTTTTCTCTTCTAACTTTTCTTCTTTACTTTTTTCTGCAGATTCGTTTGTTTCTTTTTTATTTGAAATTTCTTTGACTGGCTCTTCTCTGGCCTTTTCGTTGGTTATCGATTTTGAACCCTCAGTATCTACAATTTCTTTTTTAACAGGAGATTCTGCTGAATCTTTTGATGTTTTTGAAGGAGTTAAATCGATTTTACCTGAAATTTTAGGCCCTTTGAGGCTAGAGCCTGCTCTAAATAGTTCATTTTTAGGCTTTTCTTGCTCTAGGCGCTCTGCATGAATTGCTTCTTTCTCTTCTCGTTTCTGCTGGATAAGAGTCTCTGCTTCATCTTTTTTTGTCTTGTCAGAAGCAAAATTCTCGAGCAAAAAATCATATTCTTTTTGGTTGATTTTTGCATTGCGATTCTTATCAACAACATGACCCTTCGATTTTAAATAATCGACAGCTGTATCAAGTCCGATATTCAACTCGCTGAGAACTTTACTAATTCGGTAATTACTCATATGTTAAGAATTTTCGCTAAGCTTTATTTTCTTTATTAATCTTCAAACTCTTTCTTAAGAACACCTCGAACTTCTTCTACTGTTTCAATCTCTAAGTCAGATCGTCTGGCTATATCTTCAGTTTCTACATTCAGAATACTTTTAGCAGTATCGTAACCACTCTTTCGCAGCTGCTCGATTACCCAACCTTCTATTTCGTCAGAGAATTCTATCAATTCTACATCTTCCTCATGAACAATATCTTCCCTGTATACATCAATTTCATATTCCGTAAGCCTGCTTGCTAGTCTAATATTGGTTCCTCCCCTTCCAATAGCTAAGCTAACCTGGTCAGCTGGAAGATAGACATCAACCTTTTTCCGTTCTTCATCCATAACCATATTGCTTATTTTGGCTGGAGACAGTGCTCTTTGAATAAACAGCTGATGATTCGTTGTGAAATTAATTACATCTATATTTTCACTTCTTAGTTCACGAACAATTCCATGAATCCTAGAACCTTTCATTCCAACACAAGCTCCTACTGGATCAATTCTATCGTCATAACTTTCCACTGCAACTTTGGCTTTTTCACCAGGTATTCTGACCACTCCCTTAACCGTTATTATTCCATCAAATACTTCAGGGATCTCTGTTTCAAATAATTTTGCCAAGAAATTATCTGCTGTTCTGCTTAACAAAATAAATGGCTTTGTCCCACGAACTTCAACAGATTTCACAATAGAACGTACAGTATCTCCTTTACGGAAAAAGTCTTTTTCGGGAATCATTTCATCCCTTCTAAGGATCAATTCATTTTGTTGATCGTCATAAATGATGATTTCTCTATTTCTTACATGATGAACTTCTCCAGTTATGATTTCACCTTCCATGTCTTTGTAGCGTTTGTAGAGCTCACCACTATCATGTTCTTGAACTTTTTGGACCAAGGTTTGACGAAAGGCCAAAATAAACCGTCTTCCAAGATCGATCATTTTAACTTCTTCTGAAACTTCCTCCCCAACTTCGAAATCAGGTTCAATTTTTATAGCCTCGCTATAAGGAATTTCAAGATTTGAATCTTCAATAGACTTGTCATCAACAATGATTCGATTTCGCCATATTTCAAGGTCTCCTTTATCAGGGTTAACGATTACATCGAAATTTTCATCACTTTCGAACTTCTTGCGCAGTTGAACGCGAAATGCCTCTTCGATAAAAGACATAAGTGTAACACGGTCGATGTTCTTTTCATCTTTGAACTCGCCAAATGATTCGATAATAGCTAAATTTTCCATAATTGAAAAAAATCAGAATTTAAAGTCTAAAATAATTTTTGATACATCCCTCAATGGGATGGTTTTCTTTACGTCAACGTCCATTTTCCCCTTGCCTCTAGGTTTGGGAACGCGCTCAGTCCAATGAAGCTCAATTTCCTCGCCGTTATAAGACTTCAGGGTTCCTTTTACGGGATTTCCACTCTCCACGGTATTCACTTTGACCAATCGACCTATACTCTTTACATATTGCTCTGGAACTTTGAAAGGCACAAACATTCCAGGAGAAGAAACTTCAATAGAATAATCTTCGGATTCGTCACCCAAAGCATTTTCAATCGAACGACTCAGGTATTTTAACTGATCAACAGAAATATGTCCATCCAATAAATCAGCATGAAGCTTAATTTGATTGTCCACATTAAGTTCAAAGTCTACCAGAAATGCATCTATTTTAGCAATTTCTGTCTCGATTAATATTTTTAATTCTGTGTAGTCCATTCGTTTCAAAAAGTCCAGAGAACAAAAGAGGGGACTTGTGGTCCCCTCTTTTAATTCTCCAACAAGTCTTTGCAAAAGTACATAAAGTTGATCAAACTAAACTATACCTGGCAACTTGATACTTTGATTAATTAAATAAACATTAGTTTTAGGCTGAAAAAAATATTTATCATACAGCTTATTAGCAAATTATGCACTGTGTCAAAGTCTTTTTTACCGTTATATTTTTGTTAATGAGTACGCACAGAATATTTGCGTTTTCGGCAGAATTAAATATGGTTTCTGCGAAACCCAATAAAGATTCAATATTTTCTAAAAATGTTATTTCGAGTTTTCAATCTACCTCGTCAAACTGTATTCCAATTTTAGCTCCTTATTGCGAAGACTTTGAGGACTCCACCTGGGTAGGGTACTATCCTAATTTTGCGCCTGGGTTTTATGGAAGTATCGGCAATTGCTGGTCACGCTCTGATTCTACCGGTTTTATTTGGAGTTTTAAAACCGGTGGGTCAACATGGAATCAATCGGGACCTGGGCAAAGTGTTGTTTTAACGACTGGGAAATATATGTTTACCCAACCAGATGGTGCAAGCCCAATAAACTCCACAAGCATTACCACGCCATGGTTTGATTTAACAGCACTAGATACCCCAGCAATTTATTTTAAAAGTCATTTATATGGTGCCGCCATTCAATCCCTGTCTGTGGAAATCGATTTCGGCAATGGATGGACAAGCGCCAGCGGCCCTAATACCTTGATATCTCTAACGCCAACACAGCAAAAAAATTCACCTTGGCAACAAAACATTGTGAACCTTCTGCAATATCAAAATGATACCGTAAGATTCCGAATAACGGGAACTAGAAGTGCTCAACTGGCGAAAATAGCAGTTGATGATTTTTGTGTTGATGAAGCTCCATTTTGTCCTCCTGTAGCCGCATCTTTTTATGATTATGGGAATTTTCTTTCCCGTGGTTTTGTAGCTTCTAATGTTCCCAATAATGCTCAATGCACTTGGGATTTTGGAGACGGGTCAACTGGTAGCGGCACCCCAGCTTTTCATACCTACAGCAATGCAGGTTCATATAACGTTAAACTAACAGTGGGTTTGAGTTGTGGTTCTGTTGATGATACGACTCAAATAGTGAGTGTCTGCTCTGCACTTGGAAATCCAGTTTTTACATTTCAAGAGTCAGGATTTACCTACAATTTCCAAGTGTCATCAGGAGGAATCGGTGCATCTGGCTTTTTATGGGACTTCGGTGATGGGAATTTTGGTTCAGGTGCTGTAGCCTCTCATACTTACTCTTCTGCTGGTATATATAATGTGATATTGAAATCTTACAATGACTGCAGTGATACCAATAGCTTTACTTCGATAATTGATATATGCGATTCTAATGATTCTATAACAGCTAATTGGACTGCAAAATTAGTTTCTACTGGTGCCTCTGGAATGATTATCGATTTTGATGCTAATATTTCTTTGGGAGCTTCTAACTACAAATGGTATTTTGGAGATGGAGACTCAGGAGTTGGGAAAGTAGTGACTCACACCTATAATCCTCCAGGCCTCTTTTATAATGTGACTTTAGTAGCTTCAAATGACTGCAATGGCTCAGATGCTATTACCAAACCCTTAACAACTATAGGGATATTAGAGCAAACAAATTCTCAAAATAAAATATGGCCTACCATCCTGATACCGGGAGAAAAATTATACTTCACAAGAAGGGCTTCGTCAGAGACCAATAGTCTGATCCAGATTATAGATTCACAGGGAAGAATAATGTCAGATTATAAAATTTCAAATGGAATTAATATCCCCAATGAATGGCCTAATGGGACTTATTTTATTAGGTTTGATGATGAAACCTTTAAGTTCTTATTGGCAAATTAAAAACCCTTAGTAAATTGATTTACAATTCACTAAGGGTAAAGAAAGTTGCCCCACTAGGACTCGAACCTAGACTGACGGTACCAAAAACCGCTGTCCTGCCTTTAGACGATGGGGCACCGTATTTCGGTCGACAAAGTTAATCAGCTAGACTTATTAAGCAAGATCTTTTTATAAAGGAATATTTCCATGTTTTCGTTTAGGAGGATCTACAACTTTATTTTCTAAAATATCAAATGCCTTAATCAGCTTTATTCTCGTCGCATTTGGCTCTATTACCTCATCCACAAACCCTCTAGAAGCTGCTTTGTATGGGTTTGCAAACTCTAAAGCGTATTCTTTTTCCTTATTTAACCATGTTGATTCAGGATCTTTTGAATTTGAGATTTCATTCTTAAAAATGATTTCAGCTGCTCCTTTTGATCCCATTACAGCGATTTCTGCACTCGGCCATGCGTAGTTCATATCAGCACCAATATGCTTTGAATTCATTACATCGTATGCGCCACCGTATGCTTTTCTTGTAATAACTGTGATTCTTGGAACGGTAGCTTCTGAAAAAGCATAAAGTAATTTAGCTCCATTTGAAATTATCCCATTCCACTCTTGATCCGTTCCTGGCAAAAACCCTGGAACATCCTCAAGAACCAATAACGGGATGTTAAATGCATCACAAAACCTTACAAACCTCGCTCCTTTTCTGCTAGCGTGATTATCTAGAACTCCCGCTAAATGAAGCGGCTGATTTGCAATTATACCTATTGATCGGCCCGCAATTCGAGAAAATCCAATGACAATATTTTCCGCAAAATATCGATGAACCTCAAAGAAAGAATCTGAGTCAACAATACCCAAAATAACATCCCTTATATCGTATGACTTTTCAGAACTGGATGGAATAATTTTATCAAGGTCTGGTCTGATTTCATCTCTAGAATCGTAATTCAAAAAAGGCACTGAGTCTTCACAATTTTGAGGCAAATAAGACAGAAGCTTTTTAAAACCAATAATTGCAGACGGTTCATCCTTGTATGAAAAATGTGTAACACCGCTTTTTACCGCATGAGTTTGAGCCCCTCCAAGGTCTTCAGAGGTGACCTCTTCATGTGTCACTGTTTTAACGACGTTGGGTCCGGTTACAAACATGTAACTACTGCCCTCAACCATTCCAATGAAATCAGTAAGTGCAGGCGAGTACACTGCTCCTCCAGCGCATGGCCCTAATATTAAGCTCAATTGAGGAATTACCCCTGAGGCTTTTGTATTTCTAAAGAAGATATCTGCATAGCCACCCAAGGATACAACACCCTCTTGAATTCGGGCACCACCAGAGTCATTAAGTCCAATTATTGGAACTCCGTTTTGTAATGCCAAATCCATAATCCGACATATTTTTTCAGCGTGAGCCTCAGCCAATGAACCTCCGAGAATAGTAAAGTCTTGAGCATATGCATAAACAAGTCTTCCTTCTACTTTGCCATATCCTGTGATGACACCATCTCCTAAAAAACGTTTTTTATCCAGTCCAAAAAGAGTGCTTCGATGAGTAACAAGTTGACCTATTTCCTCAAAAATTCCATCATCAAAAAGTAGCTCCAGCCTTTCTCGAGCAGTAAGCTTTCCTTTATCGTGTTGGGATTTAATTCTTTTTTCTCCACCTCCTTGGTTTGCTTCTTCCCTCAAGGATTCTAATTTCTCAAATGATTTTTTATTCGCCATGTTAACGAAGTTAGGACGGAATAGATAAAGGCGAAAAAATCAATCGTTTAACTTAAGAACTGCTAAAAATGCATCTTGAGGAATTTCCACATTCCCAAGTTGTCTCATTCTTTTCTTACCTTTTTTCTGTTTTTCTAATAACTTCCGCTTGCGACTAATATCTCCTCCATAACATTTAGCCGTAACGTCTTTTCTTAAGGCACTTAAAGTTTCTCTTGCAATAATTTTAGCCCCAATTGCCGCTTGAATTGCAATTACAAATTGCTGTCGAGGAATTAATTCTTTCAATTTTTCACAAAGACGTTTTCCTATATTATGGCTATGGTCTTTATGAATCAAAGCGCTTAGCGCATCAATTGGCTCTGCATTAAGCAAAATATCTACTTTAACCAAAGTGGATGCTTGATATCCAATGGGGTGGTAATCAAAACTTGCATAGCCCTTACTAATCGTTTTCAACCGATCATAGAAATCAAAAACTATCTCTGCTAAAGGCATATCAAATGATAATTCTACTCGATCAGTAGTTAAATATGATTGACCTGTAATAACTCCTCTTTTGTCAATGCAAAGGTTCATTACTCCACCTACAAATTCAGATTTTGTAATTATCTGTGCCTTTATAAATGGTTCCTCAATACGATCCAAGCTCGAAGGGTCAGGATAGTCTGATGGGTTTGTAACAAGAAACATCAAATCAGGGCTTGACTTTTTAAACGCATGATATGATACATTAGGGACAGTAGTAATTACTGTCATATTAAATTCACGCTCTAGACGCTCTTGAATAATCTCAAGATGAAGCATCCCTAAAAATCCGCAACGAAATCCAAAACCCAACGCAGCAGAGGTCTCTGCTTCATATGATAGTGATGCATCATTTAATCTCAATTTTTCTAAGGATATTCTGAGCTCTTCAAACTCCTCAGTTTCTACTGGATATATTCCTGCAAAAACCATTGGCTTTACATCTTCAAAACCAGAAAGAGCAATCTCTGCAGGGTTCTCTACTGTTGTTATTGTATCACCCACTTTTACCTCTTTGGCATCTTTTATGCCAGAAATAATATATCCGACATCTCCAGCTAAAAGTTCATTCTGTGGATCTTTATTTAAACGCAAAATGCCAATTTCATCAGCCTCATAAGTTTTGCCCGTAGCCATAAACTTAACTTTTTCTCCTTTTCTTATTTTACCATTAGTGACTCGAAATATCGCCTCAATACCTCTGAAAGGATTAAATGTCGAATCAAATATAACAGCCTGTAAAGGAGCGTTAAGATCCCCCGACGGTGCAGGGATACGTTTTAATATAGCTTCTAATAGCTCTGGGATTCCTTTTCCTGTTTTTGCAGAAACACTTAAAATATCATCTCTTTTGCATCCAATTAATTCTATTATTTGGTCTGCAACATCTTCAGGGTTTGCGCTTGGCAAATCGATTTTATTCATTATTGGAATAATCTCTAGATCATTTTCTATCGCTAGGTACAAATTGGAAATAGTTTGTGCCTGAATTCCTTGAGCCGCATCCACAATCAATAATGCTCCCTCACAGGCAGAAATTGATCGACTTACCTCATAACTAAAATCAACATGGCCAGGAGTATCTATCAAATTAAATCGATATGGTTGATCGTCATGAATATAATCCATCTGTATGGCATGGCTCTTTATTGTTATCCCCCTCTCTCTCTCTAAATCCATGTTATCGAGCAATTGATTTTTTTGCTCCCGTGCACTTACAGTTTGAGTCACCTCCATTAGTCTGTCGGCCAGAGTACTTTTACCATGGTCAATATGAGCTATAATGCAAAAATTCCGAATATCTTTCATAATTCCTGGCCGCAAAGGTAAGCTTTGGTTGCATCTTCAAAATATCAAAATTATATATCTATTAATTCCGATATTTGAACATGTCTTCATCTAAACGTCCAGCTATGGGCCGCGGACTCTCCGCACTTTTAAAATCAGAAACTAATAACGTTCAAGAAGAGCTGTCTTCAGAAGCAATTATTTCTGAAACTTTTGAATTAGCAATTGATAAAATTGAACCTAATCCCTCACAACCTCGTAGCAATTTTGAGAATAATCCTCTTAATGACTTAGCTATTTCCATCAAAGCCCTAGGGATTATTCAACCCATAACTGTAAGAAGTGTTAAGCATGATAAATATCAAATCATATCCGGAGAGCGCAGGTATAGGGCCGCTAAGATTGTCGGTCTTAAATCCATTCCAGTTTTTGTTCGTTTAGCTGATGACCAAGAAATTCTCGAAATGGCTTTGGTAGAAAATATTCAAAGGCAAGATCTGGATCCTATGGAAATAGCTATTTCCTACAATAGATTAATTGAGGATTGTAATCTCACTCAACAACAAGTTTCTGAAAGGGTTGGGAAAAATAGGTCCACAGTCGCTAACTATATTGGTCTTCTCAAACTTTCTCCACTCGTTCAAGCGGGTTTGCGTGATAGAGATATTTCTATGGGACATGCTCGTGCCCTTGTTGGGCTATCCGAAAGTTCTGAAAGCGATATGCTTTATCACCGATGCATTAAAGGCTCATGGAGCGTTCGACAATTAGAGACGGCAGTTAGAGCTATTGGCAAAGGGATAAAGTCTCCTCTCCTGACTGAGGATGCTCAAGCAGCAAATGTTTTTAGTAATAAAACTGGGCTTACTTCCAAGGTGATTATCAAATCAAATGGAGAAGGTCAAGTAATACTAAGTTTTAAAGACCCCGAAGAATTAACAAATGCCTTGAACAGGATACGTTAAGAATTCAATAATATTTTTTTTCTTATCAACGCAATATCATTTCATCGATTAAATGCTTTGCTCCTGCATATTTATCGATCATAAATAAAACATAACGGATATCTACACTAATGGTACGTTGAAGCTTATCCTCAAAAAATATATCTCCTGACATAGCTTCCCAGTTTCCATCAAATGCAACACCAATCAATTCTCCTTTAGCATTTATTAATGGAGAACCTGAGTTCCCACCAGTAATATCATTAGCCGAAATAAGTCCAACGGGTAAATCTCCATTTTTATCTGCATATTGACCATAATCTCTGGCCTTATGCAGTTCTTTAAGTTTTTGAGGGACAAAAAACTCTGGATTCTCAGAGTCTTCCTTTTCCATTACGCCATCAAGAGTTGTGTAATAATTATAAGTTATCCCGTCTTTAGGCTCATAGGAAGCAACCTTTCCATAAGTCATTCTCATTGTACTGTTTGCATCTGCTGACCAATCCTGATCTGGTAGCATTTCACGAACACCTGCTGTCCACAATCGGTATCCCTTTTCTTTTTTTGAAGCAAGATCGGGGCTCATAGAGCCAAAATAGGATTTCCTAAAATCTTTGACAATTTTAGTCAATGGATCCTGAGCAAGGATGGCGCTGTCTGGGTTTGCCAAAAATGCATTAAATCGATCTTCTGACATGAAGATGGAAGTTTTATAAATACGATTTGCATAGGCCTCAAAAGAACTATCAGATTTTAATACCTCCTTTATGAATTGAGGTTGTTGATCTTCAGCAATATTTTTTGAGTACATCTCAAACAACACAGTCATCAGCTCTCTGTCGCATTCTGCATGAAATTCGGAAAAATGAGCTTTTGACCCATCCATTATTCTCGGACGGATTCTTTCCATCATTTTGGGGTTTTGAATTACCCGCTCCAAACCAGACACAGCCCTGTAGGCAAATGAAGCAGCAGAAGAGCCACTATATAAGGCCTCGATCAAATACACTTTATTTTTTACAGTTGAATTTGTGCCATCATAGTAATCTTTAATATAATCAAGCGTTTGACCATATTTAGCTTTCCGTTTTTTATCGTTTGAAATCCAACTGGAAAATTTTGTCTCTAAATCAATTTTTTTACCAAAAACGTTATTGTTAATCAATTGCTCTGTTTGGCCAATATAATATTTCCAATAATTCGCTGTTTGGGCATAGGAAGAAGCCAACATGATCTTTGTAGCAGGGTCGGCATTCATATACTTTCTCATAACTGCTAATTTTGCATCACGCACTTCAACGACAGAGGGATTGTAGATCTCAATAGCCTGCTTTACACCCCAGCTTGAAAGATAACGATCAGTGCTACCCGGATATCCCCATACCATTGCAAAGTCTCCCTCCTCTGCGCCTTTTAAGCTTACAGGTAATGAATGCTTAGGCTTCAACGGAATATTCTCTTCATCATAATCTGAGCCTGATCCATCTTTACTTGAGTATACCCGGAATATGGAAAAATCTCCAGTTTGACGAGGCCACATCCAATTGTCGGTATCTCCTCCGTATTTTCCAACACTACTGGGTGGAGCACCCACTAAGCGTACATCACCAAATTTTTGGTAAACGAATAAATAAAATTCATTGCCGTGGTAAAAAGATTCAACCGCAGCATCAAACTCCGTATTTTCTGTAGCTTTTTTTGTTAGTCCTTTTGAAACTTCAGATATAGCAGAAGCTCTCTCACGTTCAGACATTGTATCACTTAAGACTTTGTTTACTTCTTTAGAGACATCATCTATTCTCACTAAAAAATTTACAAAAAGACCTGGATTAGGTTTTTCATCTGCACGCGTCATTGCCCAAAAACCATCCTCTAAATAGTTATTTTCTAGAGTGGAATGTTTTTGAATCGCATCATAGCCACAATGGTGGTTTGTTAAAATAAGTCCTTGTGTTGAAATAACTTCACCGGTACAAAAGCCACCAAAAGAGACAATAGCATCTTTAAGTGAGCCATTATTTACATCATATAAGTCCTTTGCAGAAAGCTTTAGCCCTGCTTTTTTCATTCCTTTATAATTGAGTTTTTTCATTAATAAAGGAATCCACATGCCCTCTCCGGCATTCACAGAAGTTGGCAGAATAAGTAAAACTGCCAGAAGAAGAATAATTATTTTTTTCATAGAAACGCGAAGATAAGAAGGAGAGAATAAAAATTCCTTGCTTAAAATTTCAATTCATTAACTAATAGAAATATTCTTACATACTATAATTTTCGATGAATACTGTCCCAAAAAGTCAACCTAGCCCTTAAAGCCTCAATACTAACGTCTTCAACCTCTTGCCATTTTTGATTATCATTTTTACAAAGGTTATGTATCATTTTTAAAGCCATTGGGCCATGCTCATCACCATCAAGCTCAATATGGCGGTCTAGATAGTATACAAATGCTGAAAGTTCCGAAGGGTGCTCCTTATAAAGCTTTTTTACAAGTGAAGTAAACATGTCCGGGATCAAATCCTCTCTACCAAAAGTAAATGCTGCAGCAATCTCATGTGTTTTGCCACGGTTGATGATTTTCTGAGTGCTTCGAATAAAATTTAGACAATCTTCATCAGCCTCTGAGATATTAAAACGCACAATTTCTCTCTGTTTAAATCCTTCCTCTAACTTTTGAACAAATTTTATTATTGGCCGGGTCTCAGCTCCAGCTTGCCTCATAGCGTCTAGATAGAGTTCATAGTGACTTGCAGGATTGCCATTTAAATCAACATCACTTTCCTCAGCACATACAATTTCATTTATCAGCTTTCGAGAAGCTCGATCCTTTGTGGGTATCCATGCCGAATCTGTACTTGTCAAATTACGCTGAAGAGTCTTCAACAAGCTCATAAAATCCCATACTGCGTAAATATGATGTTCCATAAAAATTCGTACTTCCGCCAATGATTTCATTGATGAATAAAGAGGGTGATTTAAAATTTCCTTACGCAATGGATCAATATTCCGGTTAAGGCTAATTAATCTAAAGTCCGTATTAATACCCTCCATTTATTTCTTGTTTAAATGTATTAATACATTGCTACACGCCTCTCCGTACATAAGTTTCTGAGCACTTAAACTTAGGTGCATTGCAGCTTGAACATATGCTGAGTCAGGCACAGGGTATTGACCACACCCTTTGAGCAAAACTTTTTTATCAGCAAAATCTGCCCAATTCATACCAGCTAATCGCTGCGAATAATATGCCCGCAACGCATCAGAATTTCTCCCAGCAGTTATGTAAAGAGCCTCTTTTGCAATAGAGCTTGAAGCCATCGGCCATATCCATTGCGGTAAAATTGCATCGACTGAGCAATAAAATGCAACTACTTGATCTCTAAACTCTTCGGAATTTATGGATTTAAAAAAATCTCTGCATACATTCTCTCTCATTACACCATCCGCAACTAAAGGTGCTAAATCAAATTCCGTAACACCTGCGGGGGGGAAATAATCTTCAAGATCAAACACAACAAGAGAAGTTGACTCAGCAACTCGATTTCTGATTTCATCCATTTTTATTGACTTTATTCTATCTCATAATTTCGATAACCGAGCTTTACATCTTCAACACCAATACTTTTAAGTTTGAAGTTGTCAGCCCTGGAAATTGGTACGTCTAATTTACGCTGGTGAAGATCGTCATACGTTTTAAAATCAATCTTAACACGTGAATTTATAACTTCAAATAAATCTATTCCCTGCATTTGATTTTTAAATGATCCTTGTAAAACCCCTGAAAATACTTTTGATTTGGATCCAGATCCATATGATAAAAAGCCAATTCGATTATTTCCCCTATTTATTCCCTCTTTTTGGTATACTAAAAGGGTACTCAATAATGACATAAAAATAGAACCAGTGTACATGTTCCCTATGTGTTGTGATGCCAATTCTCCTGGAGCAATATGTTTCTTGACATATTTTTTAAAATCATCTGTTTTACTCCATGTTTTTGCCAATAACTTTCTATCTCCAACTTCTGATTCCAATTTCCCTAGTGAAGTTTCTATTTCATTAAGACGGCCCTGTTTTTTATATTGGTCAATTGAGATTTCTGGCCACATTCTCCTTCCTTGGAAGGCGTAGGGCAGATGAAATACCATACCATTCCAATCATTTAAAATATTATGTCCAGTTGTTTTTTCATATCGGAACAACGCCTCATTAACACGCGCTACATAGCAGTCATTCGAATATGGGCCATCAAAAATCGGATATTCCAGAAACTGATCAATGTATACTTCAGGTGTTCCCCAAAAACCTTCAGAAATTGAATCTAGGTATTTAATAGCATCTGGTTTTGATATTTTTTTTCCTATCAATTTTGAGGCATCCATAAGCAGTTGAGATTTATCAAAAACCCTTCGAGGCTTAAAGAAATCACTAGTGCTTTCAACTGAAGTGCCGAAATCCGAATCAAGGGTCAATATTCTTGGACTATGGGATATTAATATCGCTACGGCCCCAGCTCCTTGAGTATATTCTCCTGGACTCCCTTTAGCGTATTTTGCAACATCTGAGGCTATAACAATCGCTTTTCTATCCTTATTGTGACGAACCCAATCTAAAGAGTTTTGCATTGCATCAACGGCTCCTACACAAGCAAATGTCATATCTAAAACATCACAATGAGATAGTGATCTAGGTCCATATATGACCTCAAGTTTCGTTTCAAGAATTTTCAATACATATGTTGTAGACGGTTTAGCTGCATCTACAGCGGATTCAGTCCCTAAATAAATTCTCCCGATCTCATGGGGTTTGAGTTTTTCTTTTTGGATTAGCTTCCATGTTGCTTCTGCCGCCAGAGTGACAACATCTTCATCAACATCACAAACAGACATAGATTCAAGACCTAGGCCAAATCTTAATTTGTCAATTTTAATGCCTCGGGCCGCCGCCAAATCATCAATTGGAAGAAATAAACGAGGTAAAGAAAAATTCATGGCGTCAATACCGCAATCAGTATTCATAGCATACCCAATTCTAAACGCGCTGCCTCACTCATCATATCTTTTGTCCATGGTGGGTCAAATGTTATTTCCACCTCAACTTCTTTTGCTTCAGGAATTGCTCTGACTTTTTCTTTTACCTCTAATGGAAGCGATTCCGCAACAGGACAATTTGGAGAAGTAAGAGTCATGAGTATGTGAATATCAGCATCTTCACTCACTTGAACATCATAAATAAGCCCAAGTTCGTAAATATCTACGGGGATTTCTGGATCAAAAATTGAACGAAGAACTTCCACAGATTTCTCCCCCAATATTTGCATTTGATCATCATTCATATCTTCATTTTTCATTTCTTTTTTCCCTGAAATGCAACGCCATAAAGACGTATTTGTTTTACCATACTGACTAGGCCATTTGCCCGAGAGGGAGAAAGGTGCGTAGTTAATCCTATTTTCTCTAAAAAATTAAATTCATAAGAAGCGATTTTTTCAGGCTTTTGACCCTGCACAACACGCAACAATAAAGCTATCATTCCCCTGGTAATTATTGCATCAGAATCAGCTTCAAAAAGAATCCCGTTTTCAGTTAGCTTGGCATTTAACCACACTTGACTTTGACAACCCTTAATTTGATTTTCGGAAGTCTTGTTTTCAGGAATCATTTGTTCCAATTCTTTACCTAAAGAAATAAGATGCGTGTATTTATCCATCCAATCATCAAAAAATGAAAATTCTTCAATTATATCCTCCTCGCGGTCAATAATCGTCTCCATCAGTTGAGAAGTGAAATTGTTTTCTCAAGTGCTACAATAAACATATCTATATCTTCCTTAGAGGTATAAGCCGCAAGACTAATTCGGACTGTTCCTGGTATTTTCAATGACGTCATTATCGGCTGAGCACAATGGTGACCAGTTCGCACAGCTATACCCATTTGATCTAAAAGAACACCAACATCATAAGGATGAGATCCCTTTATGCCAAAAGAAATTACTGCCGCCCTTTCTTTTGCAGTGCCGTAAAATATAACATCTGGAATTTCAGCAAGTAATCCTCTCGCATATGATAAGAGGTCATCTTCATGCATTCTAATATTTTCAATCCCAATATCCTCAATCCATTTAATGGCTGCACCCCAACCAATTACTCCTTCTATATTCGGTGTTCCGGCTTCAAACTTGTGAGGCAGGCCGGCATAAGTGCTTTCCTTTAATTTGACCTCAGCGATCATTTCCCCACCTCCTTGATATGGCGGTAATTTTTCTAACCACTCCGATTTACCATACAATAATCCTATACCAGCTGGCCCATACATTTTATGAGCAGATCCCGCGTAAAAATCAACATCTAACTCTTGAACATTAATAGCCATATGAGGAAATGCCTGTGCTCCATCGATAAAAACACATGCTCCCGCTTTATGAGCTGCAGATATTATCTTTTTAACTGGATTAACTGTCCCGAGAGCATTGCTAATATGATTAAATGCGACAATTTTCGTTTTGGCGTTAATTAAAGAATCGAGCATTGATATATCTAACTCCCCACTTTGAAGCATGGGTATAAAAGTCAACTTCGCTCCGCTGACTTGAGCAAGCATTTGCCATGGCACGAGATTACTATGATGCTCCAGTTCACTGACAAGTATTTCATCTCCAGGATTTAGTAATGATCTAAAGCCATGAGCGACTAGATTTACCGAATCTGTTGTGCCCTTAGTGAAAATAATTTCATGCTCATGAGCGGTATTAATGTACCGATGCAAGCTGGAGCGAACAGCTTCAAAGGAGTCTGTAGCTCTCTCGCTCAAAAAATGAACGCCTCTATGAACATTGCTATTGGAAGATTTATAGTATTCTACCATCGTATCTATAACAACTTGAGGTTTTTGGGTAGTCGCCGCACTATCTAAATAAACCAAAGGTTTTCCATTAATTTTTTGATTCAAGATTGGAAAATCATGTTTTAGATTCAGTTGTTTCATTGACTCAGATGATAAATGTTATTACAAAAATCCGAAATTAAAAGGGAAGAACCCTTTATTATAAACAAAAAAAAATAATTATTGTTTCCATACCCGCAAGTCAAATAAATTATCAATTCCCTAAAATCAAAATTCATTATTTATCTTTAGTGAATGGGTAAAGCATTTAATTTTCAGCATTGGCTCAATGCCAATCGACACAAGCTTGTTCCTCCGGTCGGAAATAAGAATTTGACGCCTGAATCCGAAGATTATATTGTCATGGTAGTTGCTGGACCTAATGCCCGAAAAGATTATCATTACAACGAAACAGAAGAGTTTTTTTATCAGCTAGAAGGAGAGATAACAGTCCGTCTTCAAGAAAATGGCCAGCCTGTAGACCATAATCTCAAATCTGGCGATATGCTTTTAGTTCCTGCCAAAACTCCTCATTCTCCGATAAGAAAAGAGGGAAGTATAGGATTAGTGGTAGAAAGGAAAAGAGAAGGGCAAAATTTTAAGGATGGACTGATGTGGTTTTGTGACTCATGTAATAACCCTTTACACTCTGTTTACTTCAATTTAAAAAATATTGAAAAAGACTTTTTGGCTCATTTTTATGACTTCTACAGTTCAGAAAAAAATAGAACATGCGATCAGTGTGGAACAATAATGCCTGCTGATCCGAAATACGCAAAATGAAGCGAGAAGAACCCGTAATTACCCGTAACGAAGAAGATTATTTAAAAACCATGCTGAACATGATCCTTTCTGGGGAGAATGTTGCTACCAATTCTCTTGCGTCTAGACTGAATGTTGCTCCACCTAGTGTGACATCAATGGTTAAGAAACTTATGGGAAAAGGGCTTATTACATACCAGAAATACGGAGCAATCTATTTTACGGCATCCGGAGAAAAAGTAGCGATCTCTCTTACCAGAAGACACAGGCTTTGGGAAGTTTTTCTATCGCAAACCTTAAACTTTAGTTGGGATGAAGTCCATGAAGTAGCTGAAGAGCTAGAGCATGTGAAAAGTGAAAAATTAATGAGTCGGTTAGATAAATTTCTAGGGTTCCCAAAGTTTGATCCCCATGGTGACCGTATTCCATCTGTTGATCTTGTTTTTTTCCCTGTTAAAGAGGCGGCTTTGATAGATATTTCTTTAGGTCAATCTTGTCAATTTTCAGCAGTAAGAGATGATTCATCAAAATTTCTTCGAGACTTAAATAAAATTGGTCTAAAATTGGGAATGGAACTTAAAATACTTTCAAATGGAACTCATACCATAAATCTTAAATGTTCCAACTCTTTAGAAATTAAAATCCCCATAGATTGGGCGAAAAAAATATACGTGACCAAAATCTAAACCCCATTGAGCCAATTTAATGCATTGGATCCGAGTACTTTTTCTTTTTTATTAACTGACCAGTCCATAGATTTAATTAATTCTCCAGGAGTCAATTCTCCAAGAGGAAATGGATAGTCAGACCCCATTAATACTTTGTCGTCGCCAACCATATTTATAATATGGTTTAACATATTTTGATCGTGAACAAGGCTGTCAATCCAAAATTTACCCAAGTAACTAGAAGGTGAAAATTGATTGTCAATAGCGCAAAGGTCAGGACGAACATTAAATCCATGTTCAATCCTACCAATTGTAGAAGTAAAGCTCCCACCTCCATGAGCTACTGCCACTCTCAAAAGTGGTAATCTTTCAAATACTCCACCAAAAATCATAGAACAAATTGCTCGACTTGATTCTGCAGGCATCCCCACCAGCCATGGTAACCAATATTTGGACATAGTATTCGCCCCCATCATATCCCAAGGGTGTATAAACACTGCCATATTAAGACGTTCGCATTCTTGAAAAATTGGGAAAAGTTCAGGCGCATCTAAGTTCCATTCATTTACATGGCTCCCAATTTGTACCCCCTTCAATCCAATTTTTTTACATCTCTGAAGCTCCAGTATCGCCAGATCTGGATCTTGCATAGGCAATGTCCCAAGTCCTTCAAATTTTTTCGGGTAACGCTCGACTATCTCAGCGAGATGGTCATTAAGAAATTTTGAGACGACAAGTGCGTCTTCTGATTTTGCCCAATAACTAAACATAACTGGTACTGTGGAAAGGACCTGAATATCTACTCCAAACTGTTTAGATTCATTTAAACGTACTTCTGGGTCCCAGCAATTCTCTTGTACCTCTCTAAAAAACACATCATCTTTTAACATCCTAGCACATCCTTTACAATTATGATCCAGTTTAATAAAGCCACCGTAACCAAATTGCTTTGCGAAAGAAGGTATGTTCTTAGGGAGAATATGAGTATGAATATCAACGACCAAAGGTTTCATCTATTTTTTTTGAACAATTTGAGCTAAGGTAGTGAAGTGCTACCTTTGGACTTTGAAAATCTATAGATGAGCGACGCTATCCAACATGAATGCGGAATTGCCCTTCTGCGGCTTCGCAAGCCACTTGACTTTTACCTTGATAAATACGGGTCAGCTCTTTATGGGCTTGATAAAATGATTCTCATGATGGAGAAACAGCATAACCGTGGCCAAGACGGCGCAGGCTTAGCTGGAGTTAAGTTAAATATGCCTCCTGGGCAGCGATATATAAGTAGATATCGCTCCATAGAAAATAATCCAATGCAGGATATTTATAATCGAATTCAACATCGAATTGAAGGGTTGCTAGATGGTCAAATGGAAAAGATTAAAGACGTTGATTGGGTAAAAAATAATCTTGCATTTGCCTGTGAAACATATTTAGGCCATCTACGTTATGGTACTTTTGGATCCAACTCTATTGAGTCCTGCCATCCCTTTTTAAGACAAAGTAATTGGATGAGTCGAAACTTGATTTTAGCAGGTAATTTTAATATGACCAACACTAGCGAATTAATCGAGGAGTTAGTCTCTTTAGGTCAGCATCCAAAAGAACAGGCAGATACAGTAACTGTAATGGAAAAAATTGGTCATTTCTTAGACCAAGAAAACGAACGTCTTAAATCGGAAGCAGAAAAAAATATTGAGCTCAATAATATTGAACGTTCTCAATTTCAAATTGACAACATTGATCTTCCAAGAGTAATGAAAAAAGCAGCTAAAGCGTGGGATGGGGGCTATGCCATGGGGGGCATGCTGGGTCAAGGAGATTCATTTTTAATGCGGGACCCAAATGGTATTCGTCCAGCATATTATTATTTTGATGACGAAATTGCAGTAGTTGCTTCAGAAAGACCTGTTATTCAAACCGCTTTTAACTTAAAATTCGATGATGTAAAAGAAGTTCCTCCAGGACATATGATATGGACCAAAAGAGATGGTACTGTTTTGATAGAAAAAATATTAGAACCTAAAAAACATCTTGCCTGTTCATTTGAACGCATCTATTTTTCTCGAGGGAATGATGGTGCTATTTATAATGAGCGAATCGAGTTAGGGCGGAGATTAGCCAAACGTGTGCTCAAAGCAGCTGATAATAATTTTGAAAAAACTATTTTTAGCTTTATTCCAAATACTGCTGAAATTTCATTTTATGGTCTTGTCAAAGGGGTTGAGAGTGCTCTGAATAAACAAAAAATTGACGAGGTTTTAGAATTAAAGAATGACTTTTCAAAAGAGATTCTTCTGCCAATTTTAAACAGGAGGCCGAGAGTAGAGAAAATTGCCTGGAAAGATATTAAGCTAAGAACATTTATCGCTCAAGATGTAGTGAGAGATGATATGGTTTCACATGTCTATGACAGCACTTATAATATTGTCAATCATGATGATACTATTGTGGCTGTAGACGATAGCATTGTTCGGGGGACTACACTTAAAAAGAGCATATTGAAAATGTTGGATAGATTAGGGCCAAAAAAAATAATTATTGTTAGCTCCGCACCGCAAATTCGTTTTCCTGATTGCTATGGAATAGATATGGCGAAAATGAATGATTTCGCAGCATTCCAAGCGACCATATTATTGCTGAAAGAAAATGGGTTGACATCAATTTTAGAGAATACTTATCAGCAAGCAAAAGCTGAGCTCAAAAAAGATATGCATGATCAAATTAATGTTGTGAAAGCAATTTATGAGCCTTTTGACGATAGTGATATATCTAATAAAATTGCCCAACTACTAACTCCAGCTGATGTAAAATCTGAGGTTCAAATAATATATCAAACCGTAAAAGATCTTCATGCTTCTTGTCCCGAAAATCTTGGAGATTGGTATTTTACCGGGGATTATCCAACACCTGGAGGTAATAGGGTAGCTAATCAATCCTTTGTTAATTATGTAGAGGGAGTATCAGGACGAGCGTATTAGCAAAAAATTATTTACTGCCTTGATTTTATGATTGAATTAGGTTTAACCATTATGTATCTTCACAATTGTGAAAATTTATACAAAAACTGGAGATAAAGGAGATTCTGGTCTTTATAGTGGCAAACGCGTTAGTAAATCCCACATAAGGCTCCACGCATATGGATCACTTGATGAGCTTAACTCTCACTTGGGCTTATTGAGAGATCAGATCACAGCTTTAATTCATTATCCTGAAAAAGAAAAAAATATAATTATCATTCAATCTTGGGTTTTTTCATTAGGCTCCCACCTAGCTAATGATTCCAAAGAAATGATCAAAAACCTTCCCAAGGTTCAAGATGATTGGATAAATGTTCTGGAAAATGAAATAGATAAAATGACGTCAGAATTAAGTCCACTGAAAAACTTTGTTCTTCCAGGAGGTAATGTTTTAGTAAGCCAAATTCATGTTGCTAGATCGGTATGCCGCCGTGCTGAAAGATTTACCACCGAATTACAAAACTCTTTGATGACCGATGAAATTGGGTTGCCATTGCATGGTATTCCTTTGCTAAATAGATTAAGTGATTACCTTTTTACTCTTTCCCGCTGGTTTGCAATGAAATTAGGGGCGGAAGAAATACATTGGAAACCAATGTCTTAAAAAGTGCTTGTGTAGGTCTACAAAAAGAATATATTTGCGAAAAATAAGAAGCACTTAAAAACATGTATTGGACACTTGAACTTGCCTCATATCTCAGTGACGCGCCATGGCCTGCCACCAAAGATGAATTAATCGATTATGCCATTCGAACAGGAGCTCCATTGGAGGTGGTAGAAAATATTCAAGCCATTGAAGAGGAAGATCAAGATGTATATGAATCTATAGAAGAAATCTGGCCAGACTACCCCTCTGATGAAGATTTTCTTTGGAATGAAGAAGAGTATTAACTTGATTAACATATTTACTCCTCTTCTAGTGGCACAAGGATTGTAATTTTGCCTTTAACATGATTCAAAAGCTTCTCCAAAAAATATTAGGCGATAAATCTGAAAAAGATTTAAAAGAAATACAGCCTTACGTGACAAAAATACACGCTGCCGAGCAATCCATTCAGGGGGTTACTCCCGATCAGCTACGTTTAAAAACTCAAGAATTTAAGTCTATCATCAAAGCGTCTTCCAAAGAAGAGCAAGAAGAAATAATTGCTTTAAAATCCGAAGCTGAGACAGAACCGAACTTTGAAGCAAAAGAAAAGATTTATGCAAAAATTGATGAACTGAACAAAGCAGCCATTGTGTCAGAAAATAAGGCATTAGACGAAATTTTACCCGAAGCTTTTGCTGTAATAAGAGAAACCGCTCGTCAATGGACAGCTGGCCCAATGAACGTAAATTGTACAGAAATAGATCGCTCCTTGTCTTCATCATTCAATGCAATAACTATTAATGGAGAAAAAGCCACTTGGAATAATCATTGGGAAGCTGCTGGCACTCCCGTTTCTTGGAATATGGTCCATTATGATGTCCAACTTTTTGGAGGTGCAGTTCTACATAAAGGAAGAATTGCTGAAATGGCAACAGGAGAGGGTAAAACCTTAGTTGCAACCTTACCTGTATATCTCAATGCCCTCTCTGGCAGAGGCGTTCATGTTGTGACTGTTAATGACTATTTATCCAAAAGAGATGCCGAGTGGATGGGGCCTTTATATCAATTTCATGGATTAAGCGTAGACTGTATTGATAAACATCAACCAGATAGCGAAGGTCGAAGAAATGCATATGCGGCAGATATCACATTTGGAACTAATAACGAATTTGGTTTTGATTACTTAAGAGACAACATGGCCAGAGAAGCGAATGAGCTAGTTCAACGGGGTC
>Ga0115556_1000138_pt1 | contig 45536 bp, 58 predicted proteins | sample COGITO_mtgs_1104_5_FD_87282 | JGI IMG/M metagenome (GOLD analysis project Ga0115556, IMG submission 87282) | Pelagic marine microbial communities from North Sea - COGITO_mtgs_110414 | ecosystem: Environmental > Aquatic > Marine > Epipelagic | place: Germany:Helgoland, sampling site Kabeltonne... | reverse complement strand
CTCGGCCCTTGCCATGGTAAGGCTTTGAAATTTAAAGCCCGTAGAGGCGATCCTACGGCGGGAGAATCGTGCCTAAATCTCTACTCGATTGTGCGCGATTTTTCGCTTCGCCTTACTTTCGCCTCGCCCCGCGGGCTAACGGCCTGAGTTCGCGCGTAAGGCTTTCGAGCGGTTGTCAACGGCGCGACGAAAAAAAAGCGAGAAAGATTTTTTATGACTATCGGTCACTTGACTTCCCGCGGGGACCTGCTACCTTGAGCTGTCCCCGCGGGTCAGCCCCGCGGGGACGCGTAGCGGGTCCCCGCGGGAAGTCAAGTGACTGGTAGTCATTTGCGTCCCCGCGGGATTGTGCTACACGTCCCCGCGGGATTCATGCTCCCCGCGGGAATGCGTAGCGGGTCCCCGCGGGAAAGCAAGTGACTGGGAGTCATTTGCGTCCCCGCGGGATTGTGCTACGCGTCCCCGCGGGATTCATGCTCCCCGCGGGAATGCGTAGCAGGTCCCCGCGGGAAGTCAAGTGACTGGGAGTCATTTGCGTCCCCGCGGGATTGTGCTACGCGTCCCCGCGGGGAGTGTAGGGTTTTCCCCTCGGGGCTTTTCCCCCGAGGGCTTTTCCCCTCGGGGCATTTCACCCCGCGGGGATTTCCCCTCGGGGGAAAAGCCTACACCCCCGCGGGGACGCCCCGCGGGAATCAAATCGGATCGGATCGGATCGGATCGGATCGGATCGGATCGGATCGGATCGCTTCTCAGTAAACTCACTATACAATATTTGCTTTCCCGTGGGGCGTCCCCGCAGGAATTGACCGGGCTTTCAGATTGGTCATGCAATATCTGTGCCGGTCCCCGCAGGGGCTCCCCGCCGGGCCGAGCTAGCAGATCCCCAGGGGGCCGCAAGGCCTCAGAGGGTGACCTCGGGTCACAATACGCTCTGATTATTCCGATTTTAGGGGTTGCGCTTCTCGGATTTTGTGCCAAGTGGTGCATATTGCGCCACCTAATCTAACCATCATTAAGCCAGAGTGCTCTAACACCCCTACGTTCGATTTCAAGGGCAAATAAATGACCCTCAGTACTTGACTTTCCCTGAGAATTTGGCACCCTCGAACCCCTGGGGAGATGGGACCCGGCGCTCAATGATTTCCCTTGTGTTTTCGCATAGTTGCGCCATAAAGTCCCATGGCAAAACCATGGCGAAACTCATGGCAAAATGGCCTAGAACCCTTTGGCAATACCTCTTAGAACCCTTCTGTAATACCCTCTAGAGCATCTAAAATGAGAAACCCTTTGATATCAACCACTTACGCGATCGACCCAAACCGCCCCTTATGCAATACAGGTGGTGCAAAATGCACCACTTACCCCTCCCCGCAGAAAACCAAAATGACTTCCTTAGCAAAACCAGGGACTTAGCCGACCCGTGCCAAAGTTTCACGAGCCATACCGTGTTTCCAGGCCCTACCCCTCTTCCTCTCTATAAATACCCATACCTTTTAGCTTTGGTTAGGGTAGTGTAAGTACTTGATTTAGAAAGAGAACTCATTTTAGGTTATGCAATACCTAGGATTCGTGCCATAATGCCCCCATGAACAAACCTCAACCAATACAGACGCCTGCCATACTCCGCCGAAATCTCAGAAGGTACCTAAAGGGCCAGTCCTCCCCCCAAGTACTGAACGCCGTCTCCCAGGCTGAGAAGGCGGGCATTGACATAAACGAGTTCGCGCTCCGGGGCAGGACCACTCGCCGTACCCGCAAGGTGCCACGAGTTCCAAAGGCCGTGATCGCTCAATCAGCCCGCCTAGCCTACTGGTCGATCCTTCTCCCGGAGGCCGAGCGCGAACTGCCGGATGCGTGGATCACAACCGAGGACCCGATGGCGCGCAAGGACTTCGCCTACGCCCTCGGACTGCCCTTCCCAGGCCGGATCTACGACTTGATCGCCCCGACCATAAAGGACGCCGACGAAGCCCGCCTGATCGCCTACAGGGAGCCCACGACAGGTGGCTTCTCGCCGACATTCCGGCCCCCGAGAACATGGGGGGATTCCACCACATATGGTCGAGGCGGCTGCCCGCCCGGCATCTTCAACACCTGGCTTCCAGATAGCTTTCTCGACGACCATGTAGAAGTAGAAGGCGACCCAGCGTTCGGCGTGCATCTGGCGTGGCAATCCTTCTGGACCCGCGATTCCCTGGAGCGCAAGAAGCCGGTCGAGGAGCCGAAGGTCGAAAAGCCCGCTGCAAGCATTTTGAGTATTTTCGATTAAAGGTGTTGCGTCGTTCGCCGATGTGTGGATAATAGCAACTCACCCGAACGAGGAGCACGACATGGCCCGCAACGACATCCACTGCCCGACAAACTTCAAGCCGCAGGACTACACCCTAGAAGACCACTTCGGCCTCGTCGATGGCGAGAACTACGGTCGAGACGCGATCCGCCTCTATGAGTCGGCGAGCCGAGCAGGCAACCCGCACCCGGGCCTGAACCAGTGTGACCTTTGCGGGCAACACTTCGTCCACGGTGCGGTGCTTGTCCACACGCACGGCGACGTGATCACGGTGGGCGGCATCTGCATGGCGGGTATCGCGGGCGTTCCGGCCCTGTCGAACGGCGATCGGCTCTACCGGGCCAAGCGGGCGATGCGCAATGCCCAGCGGGTCGCGAACCTCCGCGGCATGCTTGCGGCGAATACCGGCCTAAACGCCGCACTGCACACCGACCACTACATCTCTCAGGACCTCCGAGCCAAGCTGATCGAGTGGGGCACGCTCTCAGAGAAGCAGGTCAAGCTGGCCTTCAAGCTCCAGAGCGACGTGGCGAACCGCCCGCCGGAGATGGAGCCCGCGCCGGTCCCGGTCACGGATGACCGCGTCCGAATCGAGGGCACCATCCTGAGCACGAAGGAAGTCGATGGCTTCTATGGCTCCACAACCAAGTGCCTCATTCAGGTTCCCGCAGAGGGCGGAGCCTTCAAGCTTTGGGGTACGCTGCCCCAGAAGGCCACGGACGCGCAGTGGGATCACGAGCGGGAGCACGGCGAGTGGCCGGAGATCAAGGGCGCGAAGATCGCGTTTACGGCCCGCCTGGAGCCCAGCCGCGACGACGAAGCGTTCGGGTTCTACAAGCGGCCCACGAAGGTCGAGGTCGAGTTCGCGAAGCCGGTGGTCCAGCAGGACGCCGACTACGTCTTCCCTGAGCCGAGTGAGACGTTCACGGCAGCGTTCTAGGGGATGGCCCGGCAATCTCCCCGGGGTTGCGCCCGAAGGCCGGGAGGGCTAGTATGCCCAGGACGATCGGGGGGCTGGTAGGCCCCCCGGCGTCTTCACGAATACAATAAACCCAAGGAGAATGACATGGACATGGAACGAGCCTACGAAGTCGCGGACATGCTCAAGCAGCGCCAGCCCGAACTCGACTTTCGAGTCCGCATCTCCCACCGCGCCGGATCCAAGGGGCCACACATCGCGATCTACGAGAACGGCAATTGCATTGGTCACGTCAACCGAGGAGACTTCAAATGAACGCCACCGACTACACGTACTTCAACCTCCGAACGCACGAGTTCAGCGTACGCCACCGGGGCAGAGTCCGCACGCACGCCTACCGTCTGATGGTCCTGCCGGGCGATGACCGGCAAAAGGTCGAGTTCCGAGTGAGCGAGCCGGGCCGCCAGCGCGTCCTGCGGGAGCAGCGCAAGAACGTCCATAGCTACGTGGTCGGCGATGCTTGGACTGCGGATACTAACGTATCTGAGTGGACCGAAGTGTTCGACAAGCAGTACGGCAACCCAGTGGCCATCAGTTACAACCCCTACAAGGGGGGCACGTTCTACCGCAAAGACACGTTAGAGGCCGTCAGAGTGGCCGAGGCGTGCATCCTGATCTCCGGCCACGGGAACTACCCGCCGATGGTCCTAGCATATAACCCCAAACCATAGAGAGAACCCCATGACCGACGAACGCAGTGAAATCCTGAACAGCATCTCCGACATCTCCAAGGACGCCAACGGCGTCCGGGATCGTACAAACTACAGCGACCGCTCGACGGACGAGCTTCGGTCGATCTTCAACAGCTACTACCGACAGTACCTCGAAAACGACTACGCCGAGGAGTGCGAGAAGCGTGGGCTGTGGTTCACGTTCGCCCAGATCAATCGCATGAACGTGGCGGAGCTGGAGCACAGGCTTCGTAACATGCCCCGGCGGAAGCGAAAGGGCAAGGGCTGGTGCATTCTCAAAAGCTGATGCGCCGGAAGGACAACAGGCCGATGGACAAAATCAAAGCGATCAAGAAGGCATCCCGCGAACTGCATCGCGGGATGCCCAAGGGCGGCGCGATGCCTTCCAAGAAGGACAAGGCCCGCCGCCGCAACAAGAAGCACCCCAACCGTTCGAAGGAGGATTGGTAGCATGACCAAAGAGCGGTTTACGAACCGGGAGTGCATGCCATAATGACAAGCATGGAAACTTTTATAATCGGAGCAGCAGGCGGCGCACTCGCGGCGTTTGTAATAGGCAGGGCGAACAAGATGACGGTGGATTTGCAATCGACTGAGGCCGCTTTACTTTCCCACGACGCGGCCATAGGCGCTTTAGTTCAGCAGGCCAGCTTGCCGACATGCAACTGCAAGATATCGCCCACTGGAAACGGCCCTCAAACCGGAGGGCAATACCTGTGAACATAAACCAACGCGTTATTCAATTTGAAAGTTGGGTAGACCAAGCCGAACTCTTCTCTGACGTTTTCTGGATGGCAGAGTTAGTTGAAGAAGGGTACTCGCTAATGCATCAGATTGATACCGAGATGCCCGGGGAAGGTCTTGAGTATCGAGATCAGGTAGCCTCGCTGATAGACAAGATATGTGATGCCCTTATCCTCGAAGAAAACGACACCGAATGAAGGCGTTCATATACCTGACTGCCCTATTTAGTCTTGTGGCAATAGGGTTTGCAATGCCAGCCAACTTTAAGATTGACGTGTGCGCAAAGGGCACGGTAATCAATTTGAACACCGGAAGCGTAGTGTGTGTCGGCCCCGTAGTAGAGCGTAACAGGTCGGTTGACCTCGAAAAGTTCGTTCAGGTCTGCCAAGAAAGAAACGCCAACTGGCATGGCATAGCAGAAATCCGCCCAGACCAGACAGTTTGCTGGTAAACGAAAGGCTTGAATAACATGTGGGATCAGAAAGCTCCATGGTATAAAGGGGTACCTCAGATGATTGTGTACCCTGCGGTTGAGTATGTTTGGATTGACGCCCACAGGCCCTTCTACCGGTCTTTGGAGTTCCAAGGGTTCTCGGACCACGCATGTTACTCGGATGCCAAGGGTAACCATTACAACATGTTTATGATCGACTTTGCGAAGGCCATCGACCGCATGGGTTTTGGTGCAAGTCTCAAGGGTAACTTCATGATCAGAAAACGCGGTGAGAACTTTGGGATTGCGCTAGTGTACTGATGCCAAGATATCGCTTCCTTCAACCATACCGTCAGGATACTCCAGAACCAGAGTACTATGTATTTAGGTATCGCCCCGAGATATACGTAGCGCCGGGCTATGGGCCTCCGATACAGATCTTTGAGAGCGAACTTACACTGGGCTTCTCCTGCCAGACAGTACTGCTGGAACGCCACTGCATTGAAACACTACGATACTTTGACGAGGATATTATGGGTTGGGTAGAACCTTTAGAATACGAAGTTGACCTATGCATTATCGACAACTGGGACCGTTGCAATGATGTAGTGATATCCGCTCCAGCCGATCCCGGCTGGATCTCGGTCCAAGCCTGCGGTTCCAGCTTGTCCTGCTCTCCAGAGTCGGTTCCCTTGCCGGTAAGTGAGCCCTCGGTGGAAGCCTTAGTTTGGATCGCACTCTTGACTTGTCTGTTAGGGAATGCAATGTTCCATGCGGTTAAACGGTAGCTTGGGGGGCGGTTTGGGAGGAGTAGCCCAAAAAGCAAAAATTACGGCGAACCCGAAAAACCGCCCCTCCAGCTATTCTGTAATGTACACAGTAATGTACGGGATGAGGCGGCAATCTCCCGGAGCGAAGGCCACCAGGGTGAAAGCCTAGGAGTACGGAGGGGGTGGTAGCCCCCTCCGACTCTGTTTAACCCATACTTTGGGCCATGTAACCCACTTTTGGCTCTATTTCACGAGTCGTCAAATATCCCTTTATTTGAAATAAGCCCTTGCGCCTCCGATCGAATCAGGTAGTATGGCAACTCACCGAAACGAGGAGATCAAAATGGACATGCGCTACCGATATAACTTCCCTGGCAAAGACGACAAGGGCTTGACCGCCATCCAGCATAAGGCAACCGCGTACCTTATGGAATACTGGTTTCTCCCCACCATTAAGTCGGATTGAGCGGAAAACTGCTAAAGGCTCTTCGTAGCACCGGGCTGCGTGGTGGAGCGAGAAATCGCTGAGAAACCGTTCAAGTAAGGCCTATGCCCGGTAGTTTAGCTTTCCAGCATAAACTCACTATAAATAGTCGGGGGGCCGCGTACTGGCCACGGGTTCTACGAGGCGGCCCCCCAACGAGGACAAGATGAACCTGTTTTACCTCGACACCGACCCCACTATCGCGGCGCAACTCCAGTGCGACAAGCACGTAGTCAAGATGATCCTTGAGACCGCGCAGATGCTCTCGACCGCTCATCGCGAGCTGGATGGCGACGACGTGCCCGACGTGCTTTACAAGCGCACGCACAAGAACCACCCCAGTAGCAAGTGGGTTCGCGAATCCGAGGCGAACTACAACTGGGCGTATAGGCACTTCATCGCCCTGTGCGACGAGTACACGCACCGCTATGGTAAGACCCACCTGACCGACCGCAAGCTCCGCACGGTCCTCTGGCACCCGCCTCGCGGCATCCAGTATGACTCGCTCGCACCGACTCCGCCGCCGCAGTGTATGCCCGACGAGTATAAGCACGCCGACACTGTGACCGCGTACCGCGCCTACTACCAGAGCCCAGAGAAGCAGCGCATCGCCACTTGGAACAAGTGCCGCCCCGCGCCTGAGTGGTTTATCGCAGAAAGTTTCTAAAGGCCCTTGCGCCTCTGGCCGAATCAAGTAGTATGGCAACTCACCGAAACGAGGAGAACATCATGAAGATCATCAACAACGAGCTTGAAGTGAACGCAGTAGACGCTGGGGGGTTCATCGCCTTCGAGAACTTCTCGGCCGAAATCACCCACGCGGACATCATCGACGGCAATGTCGAGGGGCTCTGCTTCGACGCCAACATGGTTGACGAGGAGGGCATCCAAGTCGAGGGTCCACTGACCCAGGCGCAGGAGTTTGAAATCGAGAACGAGATCGAAGAGATGATCATGGAGTCTTGGAACGACTCAGCCGAGCTGGGCTACTTCTCAGCGGCGGGACACGCATGATACGGAAAGCAATCGAGAAGACCCTTCCGAAACGTCGCCAAGCGTACCTTATCCCCTCCGGCATCTCGGACGATCACGACGAGTACCTCTTTAACCGAGCCATAGACTATGCAGACCTCGTACTGCACGATGTCATAAACGAGCTATCCGGTCGCGATCTCGATGGGGCTACGGGCTTGGACGTGCATGACGAGATCGTCGATTATCTCACTTACGGGTAAGGACATCAGAGTGAAAGCAGAATACATCGACCACATGGGCAGTGACCTAACAGTAGTAAACGCAGCTCGCGTATCATTCGACAAGCACTCGGATGAGTTCCGCGAAAGCGATGCGGGACTCATGGGGTTCCTTGCACGTAATGGTCACTTCACGCCGTTCACTCACACGATGGTTACCCTTCGCGAGGAAGTGCCGATCTTCGTAGCTAGACAGCGTTTCAAGCACACTGTCGGATTCAGCTACAACGAGATTTCCAGACGTTATGTCTCCGAGGACCCGACATTCTACGAGCCTGAGGTCTGGCGACTCGCCGCCGAGAACGTCAAGCAGGGCAGTTCAAGTGAGGAGCTGTTCGACGATGGTAGAACCAGCAGAGAGGTCAACGCGCATAACAAGTCCGCGCTGGCCCGCTACCGACAGATGTTAGGCGACGGCATCTGCGCCGAGCAGGCCCGAATGGTCCTGCCCCAGTCAATGTACACGAGCTACTACGTTACCGGCTCGCTTTCAGCTTGGGCGCGAGCGTACAATCTGCGGATCGAGAAGACCGCGCAGATAGAGATCCAGCAGGTCGCCCGGATCTGGAACTCAGTAATCGAACCACTGTTCCCAGTTAGCTGGGCAGCACTCACCGAAGGAGGAGAAATAGTATGATTGGATGTACTAAACCAAGACCTGGTTGCGACGGTTGCTGCCGAAAATAGGAGATAGCTAAATGCCCCGAGATATACTCAGTACATGCCCGGAAGCACTGAAGCCCCGTCACGAAGCCAAGGTCAAGAAGCTGACCGAAGCTCCTAAGACGCGATCAGTAGCGATCAAGCTGAAGTGCTTGGAATGCTGTGCATGGCAGGAGGCCGAAGTTCGGCGCTGCCACATTACCGACTGCGCCCTATGGGGACTGGGAGGACAGAAATGAGTTACGGTCAAGCTAGAAACATGCCGCTGCTGACGGCAGAAGAGGAGCGATCAGCTTCGAGAGACGAACTGATCCTGCACAACACCAGACTGGTAGCAAGCCGAGTCAAACGCTTTGAGGGCCGAGGAGTAGACCCCGAAGATCTACAGCAGGAAGGCATGATTGGCTTGATTAAGGCGGCCGACAAATTCGACCCCGCGGGGGGAACGCGATTCTCGACGCTGGCCACGATGTGGATTGATGGCGAGATGCGCCGTGCCACTCAAAAGGCACAACAAGTTAGACTACCAATATATGTACAGAAAGAGGGAGGAAATGAAGTCGTACGTCCTTCCTTCCGCGAGGCGGGCACTTCTGGAGAGGCGGGAGTGGTAGACCCCGAGGACCACAACTCCTTATCTCCAGAGGAGGAGACTGAAATTAGCCGCTGGAGGAAGCATGTCCGAAGCCGACTCCACCTGCTGACAAGCCGGGAGCGGGAGGTTCTCACCGGAGTCTACGGGCTTGATGGTAATCCCCCTAAAACAGTAACTGTGCTAGCCCGAGAGCACGGAATTTCGCGGGGTATGATATCAAAGATAACCTCAAGAGCAAAAGAGAGGCTTCGTGGGTGAACGTATCGAAATCTTGTGCCAAAATGACTAAAGAAGAACGGGTTGAAATTCTCAGAATACTCTGTGGTAGGGCAGATATGGGACAGCCCTCCAAAATCGTCATAGGCCCGGATCCATCAGGAGTCTTCTACGGGACTTTGAGGTACATGGCGATTGAGGATCGGTTCCATCTAGTAATAGGCTCTGAACCCCTATTGCAGTTTAACGTATCAGATGTTGTCTCTTGCGATAGACTAGGAACTGTTGTGCATGTAAAAAAACGATTAGAAGAAAACGTTTCGTATGACGCGGTCTTGCTAAGGCTAGAGGACGAGTTGGGATTAGCTAGGCAAAAACAATCATATTATCGCTCGACAGGAAACGAGCAAGAGATATCTAGATGGTGTAAGGTATCTGGTATAATTGAACAATGCATTAACGAATTGAGGATGGTCTAGTGCTAGGTAATGCCAAAGAACTAGAGAAGAACATGGTTTATGCTACCCCAGAATGGGATTCGCCAATGATGCGTATCCGAGGGATCAAGAAGGGGCGGGATGGGGTCGTGATAACCCATCACGACAGTAGGCGCAGGTATCTAGATAACCATACCGCTGTCCGTTTTTTTGAGGCTGGAAAGGAGCCAAAGTGATGCAAGTATGGAGGAGCTAGACGGTTTGTATCAGGATTCAGTAGACGCTTACAAAGGCCATATCCGCCTAGCAGTTAACGCTTGTAAAGATCTTCGGAGCCTTGCAGAGCTGAGACGAACAGCAATAGAGGAATCGCCAGAAGACAAAGCAGAAATAAAACGACTGGTCCGCTCTATCTATGCCAAGCAGACAGGGTGGTGCATAGGGCTATTTCTTTCGATCATACCCCTGACTGCGTTGTTCAGTATTAACGCAATGATACATTACATTGGCCTTGCGAAGTCGGTGGCATTCCTTGGAACGGTAGTTGGTACAACCGTTTGGGTTTTCTTTCTTGACAGAGGGTCAGTAACTATGTTTGCCCTGGCCAACTCGATTGGGGTTTTAGCTGTGGCTGCATTAGCGGTATTCTTGGCGGTTAAGGATCAGAGTGAGTAAGCAAATACACGAATCGATAGTCGAGCTGGCCCTAAGCTATGATCTTTGGGAAGGCTCTCCCGAATCGCGCAACAGGCTTTATTCTATAAATGGCCCCGGAGACTCCGACTGCCCTAATGAATGCGCGTATGACCTTATGAATTGTGAAGGCATGGTCGAGCTTGTCTTTGAAGACGGCAAGGTGATTGATGTTATACGCAGTGACCTTTTGACAGGGTGGAGTCTATCGTGTGAGCACCACGGAGTTCATACCATTGACTGGGACACCGTGGGACCGAGGCTACTGGCAGATGCTAGGAATAATGATACATGGGCAAAAGGAGTTATCAGAGACATGGTTCTTTTCGCTGCATACGGGGAGTCCTACAGTAAGGGCTGTGAGGTAAAATGAGTCTATCTGAAGCGATCAAAGACGTGGAGCGATTCCACCGAGCATTTGGCGCACCCGTGCGCACTAATCCGACATTCCCGTCCGCAGAGGAGAAAGCGCTCCGCTGGAATCTGATTGTCGAAGAGATGTCAGAGTTAGGCGAAGCGTTCTACCACGATGACATGGTCGAAATCTCAGACGCAATTGCCGACTTGATCTACGTGGCCATCGGTATGGCTCTGAGCTATGGGATCCCCCTAGCAGAAGTGTGGGAGGAGGTCCAGAACTCAAACATGCAGAAACTGGGAGGGGGCGTAAGAGAGGATGGCAAGATCTTGAAGCCGGACGACTGGCAGCCCCCGCGTATCGCCGAGGTACTTGCCAAGCACATAGCATGAACCACTGGTGGCGTCTGTACGCGCATCTTGCACCTCTCCTCCCCGACTCGCCCGTTCTTCAGCGAGTTGAGGCAAATGCGCGCGCAGACGCCCCAGAACCAACTTGGAAGCATATAGAGCTTCCAGTTGGGCAGCCCTTTACCACCATGAAGACTATGTACCAGACCTCGGACGAGGCGCGTTTACGCGAGCTTACCGAGGACTTAGAGTACTACATGGGGCTCTATGCCCGTAAACGAGATTGGACACTACAGAGGGCGTTTACGGTCTGCTACGAAAATTCCGGTAGGCTAACCCGAGAGCAGTACACTCAGGTATTCCGTTTATACAGTAAACCCAAACTTCAAAGAGGACCTAGACGTGATCTTAGCGCACCGTGAGGTAGACGCATACCTTGAAAGCATCACGGCTACTCTGCCCGCTGATTGCGTCATATCGGGGTACGACTTCTCTAACTGCGATCTCCGTTGGTATACATTCCCCCGAACAACCTTTGCGAACTGCAATTTCTACGGTGCCAGCTTGAGCGAATCCAAGTTTCAAGAGTGTGTATTTGATACATGCTCGATGGGCCGTGTATACGCAAAGCAAACGATATTCTCAGGTAGTCAATTTGAGATGTGCAACCTGTGTGACTCAACCCTGTCGCAGGCTGACATGAATAACACGAGTCTGGTTGGATGCGTTTTGCTCGATTCCGATTGGACCGACGCGAATCTCAGCAATGCTACGTTATGGAATTGCGTCGTGTCTAAATCGGTTAGTCCAACACTGCTGACTGGGGTAATGGCCAGCAACACGACGTTTGCGATGTGCGATCTAGAGGGGGTAGACTTCGACAGGGCTACTCTATTTTCATCGTGCTTTTCAATGTGCCATGCAGACCATTCAATATGGAATAGTAGTAAACTGGATGGGACTGTATTTGAGAAATGTAAGATGGAAAGGTCTTTTTTCCAGCGGGCAGAAGTTAAGTCGTCAGCTTTCAAGGACACCTATTTAGAGTTCAGTAACTTTCGAGCAGCAGACTTAGACAACTGCGACTTCGCTACATCTTCGACGTTTGGGATGAACACTTCTGACTGCATATTGCAGCATTGTTATGGCTTGGAGAGATAATGCCTCGCGGAACTAGCATGTACGACTGGTTTGAAAACAACCCAACCGCACGGGATAAGTGCGAACAGTTCGTTACCAAAAGGCGAGAGGGGGATCAAACCTCGGTTCGCAAGTTTTTGATGGCTTTGATTGATGAATGCAAATTCCCGTTTTCGAGTGAGCCTTCAATCATACGGTATCTAGAAGCAGAGATGGGGCTAGGTAAACGGTTACCGACCGTGCGGCCTAAAGAGGAGCAGACCCCAGAGGCTTTGGTAACGTATGAGTTACCGAAGTCTCGCAAGAGGGCTATCAGAAAGGCTCGAAGCTGGGTCATCACAGCCGCGCAGAATAACACGCCGGTTGTAGGAGAGTTTCTCCAAGCCATTGAAGGCTTCGCAAAGCTGAACAAGGCCGAGATCATTGTGCGCCCTATTCGCTACCGAAACCCGACTAGCAACATTGTGCCAGAGCATGAGGTCCCAGAGGGTATGTGGTGGGACTGGCGCGTGGAGCGGTACCTCGCGGACGGGGAGGTCGAGATGAAGGATGTTGTTATCCCGGACGTTCGTATCGCGGCTACAGCCGCAAACCCGTTGACGGGCCTGGACGCGCGCTCAGGGTCAAAGCATGGTATCTATGGTGCGACCCAGCTATCAATGAAAACGGTCGCGACACCTCAGCAGGAGCTTCCAAAGATCCTTTATAGCACCGGAGCGGTCACCGCCCCGAACTACTCGACCACAAAGTCCGGCAACCTTGCTGAGTTCCGCCACAGCCTTTCGGCCGTGATCGTAGAGCAGGACGGACGGGGGCGCACGTTCCTTCGGTCTGTCTCTTGGGATGGGGAGTGCTTTATTGATATTGACCGAGCGTACTACGCAAACGGCCACGAGCCTGCTCCGAGCGCACGGGCACTCATCCCGGGCGATGAACATGCTTGGTTCGTTGACCCGAAGGTCAAGGCCGCCACGTACACTAACAAGGACTCGATGCTCCACACCTTAAAGCCCGAAGTGGTTGTCCGTCACGATCTGCTGGACTGCTACAGTGTCTCGCATCATCACATGGGGAACACGCTGATGTTACGGAACAAGGCTGTACTCGGATGGGGCAGTATCGAGCAGGAGCTGGATGCCACGATTGCGTTTTTGGACGAGACTTCAGTCACCGACGCGAAGCATCTAATTGTGTCCTCCAACCACAACGATCATCTTAGTCAATGGCTGAATGGCGGCGAGAAGGGCGTCACGCCAGAGAACGCTCTGCTCTACCACCGGTTCATGACTTGGATGTATGAATCAGCCGAGAGAACGCCGACCGGTGTTAAGATGGGAAACCCGTTCAAGATGTACTTGGAAAGGAACGCAAACTATCTCCCGGACGTGGAGTTCCTGGGTGGAAGCGAACCCTACATCATCGGCAACATCGACGTTAGTCAGCATGGCCATCGCGGACCCAACGGGGCACGCGGTAGCCGAGCGAACCTCTCAAAGATCGGCGTCAAGACGGTCATCGGCCACAGCCACAGCCCTGGAATCACAGGCGGTTGCTGGCAGGTTGGAACGTCGAGTCGCCTGGACCTTGAGTACGCTCAGGGGCCGTCGAGTTGGCTGCACTGCCACTGCGTCATCCATGCAAATGGAAAGCGGCAGCTCCTCCCAATAATTGAGGGTAAATGGCGACAGTAAACGATCACTACTTTCGTGCCAGAATGAGGAGCATATGAGCACAACTATCTACAACGAAGAATGTTTCGCTTTCTACCAACATCTCATGGGTCAGTTGATCCCGCTGAATCGCTGGGACTACATCGATGACAAGGGCAGGGAGCGAGGCAAATCGCCCCGTGACACCGACTGGCGTTCCAAGATGTATTCGTCAGCAGCAATTACCAATGCCATAGAGTCCGGCAACAATCTGGGTTTCCGCCTATCCGAAAGGGACCTTGTCGTTGACATGGACCCGCGCAACATGGAGGTGTCCCTCGAAGAAGCCGTCAGTATCCTAGCCGAAGATTATGGCATGGATATGTCTTCAGCTCCGGCAGTGACTACGGGCAGCGGGGGTTTGCATTACTACTTCACCATTCCCGAGAGCTGGGTTGGCGTCCGCCTTTTGAATGAGATGGTCGGCTTGCCCGGAGTCGAGTTTAAGGGGGAAGGTCGTCAGGTCGTAGCTGCGGGCTCCCGACATCCAAATGGAACGCAGTACTGTCCTTTGGAAGGCAACTCACTAGAGTCGATCCCAGAGGTCTCTGTCGTGCTTCTAACGGCGACCCGCAAGCCGGAAGTAGACCCTTCGCGACTTGACGGGGAGGTCTCTGGGGAGCAGTTGGTTGAGATGCTGGCCTGCCTTGACCCGACCAATTATGCCTCCAACGATGCTTGGCTGCGGCTGGCCATGTCTTGCCATGCAGCGACCGGCGGCCTGGGGGTCGAGGAGTTTGTTGCGTGGTCTGTACAAGACCCGTACTACTCGGATGACGCAGAAGTCATTAGGGACCGATGGGAAAGTTTCAAAGGCGACGGGATAACAGCAGGCACTCTATTCAAAGAGCTGATTGATGCAGGGCACGGTGACGTGATCCGCGAGACGCCGCAGGACGCATTCAGCGGAGGGTTTTCCAGTTCGGACCAAGATCAACTCCGCCGCAGCGCCGAGGCGGCCCAGCAGCAATCTGACACGCGTGCGGTATTTGAATGTCAGAAAGATGGCCGCCCGAAGCGAACTGTTGACAATACGAAGATTGCAATTAACTCGTTGGGTATGATTGCGCGTAGGAATCTGCTTACGGATACAAACTTTATTGAAGGCGATCTAAGCCTGCTCACTCACTACTACCCTGACGCTTCCGCGCAGGTTGACGACGATTTGCTACACGGTGTACGGTCGGCTATCACGGCGAACTTTCACTTCGAGCCTAGCCTTGCTCAGGTTTCAGAAGCTCTCTCAGCACTTTCACTTCTAAAGCCGTACCACCCGATCCGGGAGTACCTAGATGACCTTGAATGGGACGGCAATGACCGGCTATCTGATTTTTTCACACGCTACTGCGGTGCTCCGGCGTCTACATATGCGACAGGGGTGGCCGAAATCTTTTTTAAGGCAGCCGTGGGTCGAGTGTACCGACCGGGCATCAAGTTTGATACTATGGTTGTGCTCGAAGGCACACAGGGTTGTGGCAAATCTACGCTGGTTCAGATCCTGGGTGGGGAGCACGCACTCGAAGGTTTGCCTAACAAGTCTGATCTTAATCACAAGGATGTTATCCAAGCCATACAAGGGCACTGGCTGGTTGAGATCGAGGAGCTTGCGGCGATGCGTAAGACCGACGTGGACTCGATGAAGGCATTCTTGAGTCGCACTTCGGACAAGGCACGGTTTGCATATGCCCGCGAGGCCAAAGAGTACCCGAGGCAGTGCGTGTTCATTGGGACTACTAATGATGCGCAGTACCTGTTAGATTCGACGGGGAACCGACGTTTTCTGCCGGTGGCAGTCGAGACGGTATATCTACAGCAACTGGCTGAGGATAGAGATCAGATCTGGGCACAGGCGGCAGCGATGTGGAAGAGGAGGCCAACCCCACAGGCACTTATGTTGCCAGAGACACTGTGGGGCAGTGCGCGGGAGGAGCAGGCTGCTAGGAGGCTGCATGACCCGGTAGAGTCTAAACTACTGCTAGTACTTGCGACCGCAGAGCAGAATGCTCAGGAGTTCTTGTCAATCGATGACTTGATGGAAAAAGTCTTTTCGAAGATGCCCGGACAGGGGGATCAATCCGATGTTCGCAGGCTAACCCGAGCGATCCAAGCCATCGGGGACTCGACTAAATGGCGTAACGGCCGCAAACAGATTGGAGGGCAGATCATAAAGGGGGTCGAGAAGCGATGACGGTGGATGAATGGGCGATCCGGGCGCACGAGGTAGTGCATTCCTCGGAGGTGATTGCCCAGAGCTATTCGACTTTTAATGAATCTGGAGACCCGATGGGGCCTCGCGTTCAGATGACAGAACGGAAAACACAAGCGGATACACAGGCCTCCTTAGATTACGATCTAAAAAAAACGTACTCTCTATTCCTTGACATAGGCGTTGATGCCTACATGTATTTTGGAAAGGTGGTCGCAGGGTTTACCTTGAAAGAACTAACCGCCTTTGGCAAAATGGACATAGATCTGGATACGCCGGACAGTGAATGGAAAGTACGAGAATCAATTGAAAGAGGACGAAGTGAGTGGGGGGAGGCCCTCTACCGCATCGGAATCCGTGCCGAGTGGAGATAAAATGAACATCAATATCGAATTGCCCGACGAGTTTTTCGACCGGATCAGGGACGCGGTTGCGGAAGCTATGCGGAACGGAGAAGCTCCTCAGCCGGAAAAGATCATCAAGAAAACTACGGGTGACCTTATCAAACTGGTCAATGAGTCTGTTAAAGACGTTGCACCCGAGCACGGAAAACAGAACAGAGAGATCATTAAGTCTATCTTTGCAGAGCACGGGGCTACTAAAGTGCCGCAGGTCGCAGAGAATGAAATTGGCGAAGTGTGCCGAAAGATTGAGGAGCGTAGAGTTGGGTAGTCATTCAAATTTAGGTGCGTCGTCCATGCACCGATGGTCTAACTGTACGATGAGCCCTTCGCTTATCGAAACCCTCGACCCCGAACTTCGCAATCGGTCGTCACGGGCAGCCGAAGAAGGCTCTGCGGCCCACCGACTTTGCGACCTTGGCGTCCAGTGGATCATGGAGCGGCTTAGTGACGGGGTGCCTAAGTCGATCCTTCGGGACGTACTTCTGTTCGACCTGACGAATACTACGGTCGCTCAGGTGAAGTACGGAAATGACTGGGAAGTCGTTGGGCTCGACCCCTTCTCCGGCGACCTTTTGGCTTCTGAGGATGAGGTACGTCTTGATTGGGAGTTTAATGTTTTCCAATGTAATGAAGAGATGCAACAGGGTGTTAGGCGCTATCTCGAAGAGGTGCTGGCCGCTATTGAGGAGTGCGAACATTCTCAGCCAATCGTGCGGGCCGAGACCCGGTGCAGGCCACTCAATGCTCGTGAAGACGTGTATGGCACTTCGGATTGTGTAATCCACGATCCGACTAGCGGTAAGTTGTGGGTCATTGACTTCAAGTTCGGACGGCGCTTGGTGTCGGCAATCGACAACGTGCAGGCACTGTTCTACGCAGCCGGTGCGGTCAATGACTACTCCGAAAACCCCGCGGATGATGTCAAGCTCATGATTGTTCAGCCTCGCGTCGAGTTCGCCGATGGTCGAGACGTGTCCGATCAGGCGATGACCGTGAAGGACGTAGAGGCCTGGGTTTCCAACACGCTAGAGCCCGCCTTGGAGGCGTGCGAGACCCCGGCTCTGGCCGAGTACAAAATGGGCTCGTGGTGCGAGTTCTGCCCAGCAGCGGCTATCTGCCCCCTGATGCAGAAAGAAGCCGTAAAAGCTGCGCAGGAGGCCTTCGCGGACGAGCTGGAGACGCTTGCCTTCGAGGACATCAAAGATGTCGAGCTGGTCATGCCAGAAGCAGGAGATCCTCAGCAACTGGCCTCCGCCCTCAAGATTGCCAAAGTCTTGGAGATTTGGACAATACGGGTACGCGAGATGGCAGACATAGTAGGCAAGAAGGCGGAGATCCCCGGGTTCAAGCTAGTCCGTAAACAGACCAAGCGCCGATGGAGGGATGATGCAGAGGTCATAGATGCCCTCGGTGGCAATTATGATGGGTATGCCCCCAGTAAACCTAAAACGCCCGCACAGATGGAGAAGTGTGGGGCCTTGTCCAAAGATCAAATTGACGAGCTATCGGTGAAACCGGAAGGCGGCCTGACGATAGTGCCAGAAAGTGACCGCCGGAAAGCGGCAGAAAGAGCTTCTGAAGTCTTTGAAGTAATTGAAGATTAGGTGTGAACATGACAAAACATTATGCCATACTGCACCTACGATCGCGCGAGGCAATGTGGCCTCAAACGAACAACTAATTGACTAAATCTAAAGGAGGCCAGATGGCCAACTCTACACGCAAGATGATCACCCCCGTCGGAACGCTCTCGTTCCCCAACCTCGCACAGCCCAACGAGAAGGGCAAGTACGGAGCCAGCATCGTGTTCTCGCCCGGCACCGACCTGACAGAGATGAAGGGTCTGATTGACGAGGCGGTCAACACGATCGTCCCGTCCGGTGTCAACAAGAAGGCCCTCAAGCTGCCCATGCAGCGCGACGGGTCCGAGAAGGAACAGTACGGTGGGCCGTACGTTGAGGGAGCCCGCTTCTTTGAAGCAAAGACCAACTTCTGCCCCGGGGTCGTAGATGGTAAGCGTTCCGAGATTCTCGACGTGAAGAATGAGTGCTACCCCGGCGCTCAGGTCCGTCTTCAGGTCCACGCCTTCTACTACGATGTGGATGGCTCTAAGGGCATTGCCTTCGGCCTCGACAACGTCCAGAAGGCAGGCGAAGGGGAGCGGCTCGACAACGTGCAGGCCGCCTCCGACGTGTTCGACGAGATCGACACCAGCGACCTGCTGGGTTGATATGACCCTGCGCATAGGAGGCGTTCCGATGCAGGGCACCATGCCGAGTACGGCGGGTAAAACAAATACAACGCCCAGACGGGTGAGATGCCCGTCACCCCTTTTAGTGTAGGAAGGATCCCCACGATGAAAGAAGCAGTGATCGCCATCATCGCTTCGGCCATCGTGGGGACCATAACCTATTTCATAGAAGAGCACCTGTTCCAACAAGAGCAGGGTGCCCTTTATGATACCCTAGTACGTGTAATCGAATCTCAACGCGATATGCTGGAAAAATGTGATGACCGCTGCGACCATTGACTTCGAGACCCGTTCTGCATTTGACCTCCGCAAAGGCGGGGCTTGGGGCTACGCCGAGCACGAATCGACTGAGATCATGTGTCTCGCTGCGCGTATGGCCGATGGCTTCGAGTTCATCTGGCATCCCAGCTACCCCAGCGCCGGAGTCGAAGAGAAGGGTAGCGCGGAACTATCGGAGTTTTTCGGGTACGTCCGGGGAGGCGGCCTTATCGAGGCCCACAACGCTCAGTTTGAGCGGGCTATATGGACCTACGTCGGGACGAAGAGGCTGGGCTGGCCGGTAGTCGATAGCAACCAATGGCGATGCTCCGCAGCCGTTGCAGCGACCCATGCTATACCCCGATCCCTTGCAGGAGCCGCTGACGCCTTGGGCCTTGACCAGATTAAGGATGACAAGGGCGCTAGGGTCATGAAGAAGATATCAAAGCCCCGCCTGCCTTTAAAGGTAGACCTATCCTTCATAGCTTTTAAGCTATGGGGGGATGCCTCGCGATGGAAGGAAGTGGGCAAGCCGAAGAATATGTGGGTTCTGAAGCAGCTCTATCCCGGAGTAGCCGGAGTAGATAGCCTGGCCACATGGCATGAGAACGCAGACGAGCTGCGGATGCTTTTCGACTATTGCCAGCAGGACGTACGAACGGAGCACGCCCTATCCGCCCGACTAGGTGGGTTGCAGGGTGACGAGTTGTCCCTGTGGCAACTTGACCAGCGTATGAATGCCCGGGGCGTGCAGATAGATTTACCCCTAGTTGATAAGGCAATTGAGCTGGCGGATATCTGCTCCGAAGAGTCAAACGCTAGCCTATATACGTTAACCGAAGGAGCGGTACGTACGTGCAACCAGCGGGACGCATTCCTCAACTGGATCAATGGTCGGGGAGGCCCAAAGATTCAGGACACACAGAAGGCCACTATCGAGGCCGCAGTGAAGGATCCGAATTGGGATGACACCGCTCGTCAGGCGCTACAGATTCGCCTAGATCAGGCGAAATCGTCAGTCAAGAAGTATCCGGCCATGAAGAAGGTGACCAACTCTGATGGCCGTGCTAGGGGGCTGTTGGCTTATCATGGAGCTGACACCGGCCGATGGGCTGGGCGTTTAATCCAACCTCAGAACTTTCCGAGAGGGACAGCCGAAGGGCCTATAGAGATCCTGTGCGACACTATCCTGACCGGAGATCGCGATGAGATAGAGTTCTTATACGGCCCAACTATGGAGGCCCTCGCGTCAGCACTTCGGGGGGCTATGGTATCCGGCCCGGATTGTGACCTGATATGCTCGGACTACTCGTCAATCGAAGCCCGAGGAACCTTTTGGATCACGGGTGACCAAGAGGCGTTACAGGTCTTAGGGCAAGGGAAAGATATTTACAAGGACATGGCTACGCTTATCTATGGAGTGCCATACGGTGAAGTTACTAAAAGCCAACGGCAAGTTGGTAAGCAAGCAATCCTCGGACTCGGATACCAGATGGGCTGGGAGAAGTTCCGAGACACTTGTGCTAAATATGGCATTGACATGGAAGACGACATGGCAAAGAGAGTCGTGAAGACCTACCGACATGCTCACCACCCGGTTCGCTCTTTCTGGTATGACTTAGAGAAGTACGCAATTGAGACTGTGCAGAGCCAGCGCCGCATGAAGTTCGGCAAGCTCGACATGTACCTGTCAGAAGGCTTTTTCCAGATTCAACTTCCATCAGGCCGATGCCTGTCTTACTTCGAGCCTCGTGTTGAGCGGATTGTGTCGAAGTGGCAAGACGACGAGATGGAGGGCATACACCAGCGGTCCATCGAGGAAGGTTGGTCTGTGGCGAAGTGTGACGCTGAAGGTTTGAAAACGAAGAGACAGTTGACCTTCATGGGGGTCAACTCACAGACTCGAAAGTTTTCAAGGCAGTCTACGTACGGCGGTAAGCTGACCGAGAACGTCGTGCAGGGGATTAGTCGAGACATCATGGCTGCGGCTTTGCTTCGGCTAGAGGAAGCAGGGATATATAGTCCGATCCTCACAGTCCACGATGAGATCCTCGCGGAGGTGCCCCCTGGCAAAGGCAGCATCGAAGATTTTGAAAACCAACTGACCGTCCTTCCAGATTGGGCCAAAGGGTTTCCGGTAGGAGCAGACGGTGGATGGAGAGGGAAAAGGTACAGGAAGTGAAAATTAGCAGCAATCAAATTTGGGGAATCATCGGAATCGTAGCCCTTTGGGTTTTTGGCGAGACCGCAGTAGCCCTGAAGAACGCAGGCATCACGGCACAGTCGCTTGATGCTTTTTTCTCGGACCTTAGTCAGGGTGAGCTTTTTGCCGCTCTCGGAGCCAGTGCGACTGGCGGAGCTGGGTTTTTGTTTGGCGGCCGACATGAAAAGGCCAAGAAAGTAAAGGAATTGAAATAGTGAGTAAAGGGCCGCAGACACAATTTAGCGATGACCTTCACGCCCAAAAGTATCGAGCACCCGGAGAGACTTTCGTGGAGGCGATGAACCGGGTAGCTGGGGCGTTGAAGGATGACGAAGATCATTTTCGAGATATCCAAGACGTTCTTAAAGGGATGAGATTCCTTCCGGGGGGCCGTGTTCAGGCGGCCATGGGCGCAATCAAGGATGTTAGTCCAATCAACTGCTTCATGTCAGGGGACATCACGGACTCATTCGTGTCCGAAGATGGCAACATCATGCAGCGAGCCACCGAGGCTGCGGCAACGATGCGTCTAGGTGGGGGTATCGGCACGAACTTCTCGACGCTCCGACCTCGTGGCGATCTCATCACCAAACTCAGCTCTCAATCTTGTGGGCCAATCGGGTTTATGGAGATCTTCGATGCGATTGGCAAGACGGTTGCATCCAGCGGGCACCGCCGGGGAGCCCAGATGGGAGTACTGCGGGTTGACCATCCCGATATCGAGGAGTTCATCCACGCCAAGAATGACAATCATACGCTTACCGGTTTCAACATCTCAGTGCTTGTGACCGACGAGTTCATGGAGGCGGTGAAAGAGGACGGTGACTTCAACCTAACTTTCGAGGGTCGCGTCTATAAGACTATTAGGGCTCGTAACCTCTGGGACATGATCATGCGTTCTACGTATGACTATGCAGAGCCTGGGGTTATCTTCATTGACCGCATTCAAAAAGAGAACAACCTTGCGTACTGCGAGGAAATCACAGGCACGAACCCGTGCGGAGAGATTCCGCTACCGGCCTTTGGTGCGTGTCTACTAGGCTCTTTTAACCTTGTCAAGTACGTCAACCTCGAAAGTAACCAGTTTGAGACCGAAAAGCTGATCGCGGATATCCCCGGAGTCGTACGTGCTCTAGATAACGTAATCGACCGTGCCCAAGTGTGGCCTCTTCCCGAACAGGAGTTGGAGATGAAGTCCAAGCGCCGTATTGGGATCGGAGTGACCGGCCTTGCGAATGCCCTAGAGGCACTGGGATGCCCCTATGGATCCAAGTCCTTCGTCAAGGGCACTCAGATGATTATGCGTACCTTGCGGGACGAGTGCTACCGGGCATCTATTAAGCTGGCAGCCGAGAAGGGGTCCTTCCCACTGTTTGATGCAGAACCATTCCTGTCTAGTGACTTCGCCAAACGTCTCCCGGAAGATGTCCGCGAAGAAATCCGACTGCACGGTATCCGTAATTCACACCTAATAGCCATCGCACCGACGGGGACGATCAGCCTATGCGCCGATAACATCTCTTCAGGATTAGAGCCCGTCTTTGCGTATCGCTTTGATCGAACGATTCAAAAGTTTGAGGGGCCAACCATCGAGACTGTCGAAGACTATGCGGTTCGGGAGTGGGACGTTGAGGGTAGGACAGCGGGCGAGCTGACTCCCGAGGAACATTTGAACGCGCTATCCGCTTGCGTGCCGTATGTTGATCAGGCCATTAGTAAGACGATTAACTGCCCCACTGATATCGCTTGGGAAGACTTCAAGGACGTATACGTACGTGGTTGGCGGGAGGGCGCTAAGGGCGTAACCACCTTCAGGATTGGCGGAATGCGCGGAGCGCTACTAGAAGAAAAACCGGAACCCGAGCAGGTCGAAGAGACTGGTTCGGCACTTGCCTGCGAACAAGACCCGACAACGGGACGATGGGATTGCAACTAATGTTTCTTGCCACTGACGAGGCAGCCGAAAGGCTGCAACAACATGTCGAACAGCTCCGAGAATCTCTCTATGTTTTATCTAAGCCAGACTCAGCATCCGATATATTTGAAATCTCGAAAGCTTGGGTACAGGGGGAAGGGATGGCTTGGACCTTAATGAAGCGAGAGAGAGCCGAGGAAACAATCGAAGCTCTGTATGGTTTCATACATGCCCATGACCTTATATTCAAAGAAGGACAAGGGTTCAAGCGACTATGCGACTTGGTCGGCGTAGACGTAGAGAGCACGCGAGCCGCGTTGCGCGAGGAGATGATTGACCCTCTTTTGAGTGGGTCCCTGTATGACACCAACCTCTTTAAGTACCGTAAGATGGTGAATGTCTTAGTCGAACGGATGAGATCCTTTGCCCACTGAAAAGGCCTTGGAGAAGCACGGCGCAAAAGTAGCAAAGCGCCTTGGCATCTTCGTGGTTAAACTCGGTGTGTTAGGGGGCGGAGGGTGGCCCGATCATACCTTTTTCAAGGCAGGTCGGGTCGCCTTCATCGAGTACAAGATCGAGGAGTCAGCTAGATTTCAGCCGCTACAAAAGTACTACCTAAACCTGCTTGACAGGTTAGGGTTCAGAGTAGCAGTATGCTGGACTAAAGATCAGGTCAAAGAGTTCTTAGAAGGGTTCCACGATGAAGTTCAAACCGCACAAGTATCAGGAGCAAGTGCTCCAGAAGATGATGGCGCAGGATCGACTAGCTCTACTGCTAGATCCAGGGATGGGCAAGACAGCAATTTGCCTTGAGGACTTTGTACGCCGACGCGAGTTGATGGTTGCAAAGCGCGCGCTGGTAGTTGGTCCACTCCGGGTATGTCATTCTACATGGCCGACAGAAGCCAAGAAGTGGTCTACCTTTTCTGACCTTAAAGTTCATGTTGCCCATGGCAAGGGCAAAGTGCTTGAGACTGTTAACAGTGCGGAGGTAGTGGTCATTAACCCAGAAGGCCTCGAATGGCTGGTACAGAACGATAAACACCTGTACGGATTCGACGTAATATATGTAGACGAATCGACACTGTTCAAAAACAGCCAGTCGAAACGTGCGAAGATGCTGTATAAGGTTGTACATAAGATGAAGGGCGGGATCCCATTCCGCTTTATCCTGACGGGTACGCCCGCTCCAAACGGAGTCGAAAATCTGTTTGGTCAATTCAAGATCCTCGACCCAGAAATACTGGGGAGCACACTGGGTAAGTTTCGTGGGGACCACTACTTCCATGCCCAGCGAATGTCCTTTGGTGTGATCTGGGAGCCGACGAAGGCATCCGTTCAGTCTATCACTAAGGCCATCACCCCACACAGCGTTCGGCTCGACGCTACGGACCACCTCGACTTACCCGGCATACAGTACATCCGGCGACCTATCCGATTGTCGCAGTCCGTCATGCAGTTGTATCGGGAGCTGGCCTCCGAGCTGACAGTCGAGGTGCAGGGAGGCACCGTAATGGCAGCCAACGCGGGCGTAGCGACTTCTAAGTGCCGACAGGTGGCTAACGGGGCGGTCTACCTCACGCAGGATGGGATGGCCGCCACGGAAGAGACGCGAAACATTGAGTGGCTGCATACGTCTAAAGTTGAAGACCTATGCGATCTTTTCGAGGAGTTAGGAGGCAAGCCGCTGATGGTCGGGTTTGAGTTTAAGCATGATCTCAGTCAGATTAAGCTGGGGGTAAAGCAGCGTTTCGGGTTCACCCCCCGCTACATCGGAGAGACGACGAACGTAGAGGCTGATACCAAACTTATCGAGCAATGGAATAAGAGAGAGCTGCCTATGATGTTGGTCAACCCGGCAGCGGCATCGCACGGCCTGAACCTTCAGGCCGGAGGTCATCATCTCTACTGGTATTCTCAGATATGGGATCTGGAGGTGTACCAGCAGTTCAACGCCCGCCTTTGGAGGCAGGGGCAGTCGGAAGGAGTGTTCGTACACCACGCAGTCGCCGAAAAGACCGTGGATGAGAAGGCCTTTAAGGGCCGTCTCAAGAAAGAAGGAACCCAGCGCAAGCTGTTATACGAATTAAAGGGGGACGGATGAGTGATTCATGCCATACTGAAGGTATGATAAGAGAAGCGATAATCCTAACGGGGGCCGCAGGCAGTGGGAAAGACACTGTGGCCAATGCCATATACGATGAATTTGACCCGGTGTTCTATGAGGGGAAATTCTCTGCGGCCATAAAGGATGCGACGTGCGATCTTTTCGGGTGGGATCGGTATGAAATCGATGACAACCTACAGTACAAAGAAGCCGTCGCTACTTGGCCGGATGGCACTCCGCAGACCCGCCATAGCCACACGCGTCGTCAGATCATGCAGATCTTTGGCACCGATGTTTTTCGAGACATGTTTGACCAGGATTTCTGGGTTCGTAAGCTGGTCAGCGAGATTGAGAGCAGTTCGTCCGAAGACCCCTGGGTGATTTCGGACTGCCGGTTCCTCAACGAGTTCGAAGCATTGCAGAGCGTGTTTGACAGAACCCTGGTGATCCAGTTGCGTCGGAAGGGGGCTCCGACGCATGGGCACACCCATGCGTCGGAGATGGAGTGGATGCAGATCCCAGCAGATCTCACCATCGAAGCGGCGAGTGGGGACATCGACTTAATCCAAGATGTAGCTTTGCGGCATGTTCGGGAGTTTCTCGCATGAGAGAGATTCCGATATGGGAGCCTAGTTGCAAGAAGTGTAAGTCACAATTTTCGAGGTGCAGATGTGAGCGTAATGGCAATACAAAATGATGAAAGCTCGCGGGTAACGTATAGGACCCGCGAAGCGGCGCAGTCTCTGGTCAATTGCATACCCTTCTTGGACGGGTTCCAAGATGGGTTCCAGGCTGTTGCTACGATTTCTAAAGGCCGCTACTCTATAGCGGTGTATGACCCTTACCTCAGGAAAGTGGGCTGGGTATGCTACGGGTAGCCGCTGTCCTGCTAACCTTAATGCTGCTAGGTTGTGCCCCGATCCAAACCGCCCGCGAGAACACCAAGGCTTATCTCGACTACGTCGATGAGAACTACGACTGCATCGGAGTCGAGATCAAGAACGAAGCGGCGATCTGCCTCGATGATGTGGCGTTAACCGTGACTGTGACTTTCTGATAATTCCTGTGTGGGGACCGCATGTCTGCGCCAGTCCTGGCAGCCCGTCACGGCTGATCCAGTTAGGGCGAGGTAGGTGCAAGGACCACCAACAGGGGATACTGGCCCGGTGACGCGGATCGGAGACCCCAAACGTAAAAAGGCGGGGGGACCTCACGGTCCCCCCGCCCCACGCAGCACGGCAAACCCCCGAAAGCCGTACTAATTCAAGTATTTCACAAAGCGCCCGTTTCACGCCCAAAGAAACGGGCGCTTTAGTGAAACACTTACTGGTCTTGCCACGCCTTCCAGCCGAAAAGGCGAAGTGCGTAGTAGCGCACCCAGGAGCGCAGAACACCGATGGCGATCATGGATTTGCCATCGAGCTTGCTCTTGATGTAGCGGATGCAGTCTTCACGGTATGCGACATCTGCGGCGTGCCTATGGTGCCGATGCAGGCTATGTTTACGCCCGATGTAATATCTCCAATCGTGCAAAGTCGCAGGTAGATCGAGATGGTCGTAGTCGGTGGTCGTCTGCCCGATCCGCACCCCCATCATGTGGTCAGTCGAGCACGAGGAGCCATCCGCTCCCGCCCAACCTTCTTCAAGCGCGCGATCCCATTCTTCCGCAGTGGGCCTCCGCATAAACTCATCGACTCTCATCTAATCCTCCAATAGTTCAAAATGGACGTAGTCGCGAAACGTTTCGTCCCGCATGAACCCGTCACCGTCCCAATCACCGCCCCAGCGTAGGTCAATACCATTCTGAATGGCGATCGTGAAAACCACCCCCGCTAGAAATACAAAGCGTTCCGTGTCCTCCCAGTCGATAGGGTAGGGGGCTATATCAACAGCCAAACTGGGCAGCGAGTTATGCTTAGAGTCGGGCCACTGGAGCTTTGATTGGCCTGTTCGGAACATCTCATCTTGGCGATCCGGCCCTCGATACCCCTCCAACACTGAGAAATCGACGATCTCTATAGCTTGCTCGATCACTCCCCGGAGCCGTATATCGACCAGGGAGAGGTTTTCTAAGCTTCTCTCACTCAACGTAGGCATGGGGCTGCTCACTCCCGTGTAGTCTGCTCAGACGCTCTGTGCGTTCTGATAGTGAGTCAACTTGCGCACTAAGCCTAATCCTATTCTCCCTTTCAGCTTGTATCTCGGAAGCGCCCTGCTCCATGAGCACTACGATCCGGCTAAGACTTCCGTCGATATTTTCAAAGGTCTTAGCGAACATACGGTCCTGCTCTTCGAGGCGGGTGATTCGGCTTTCGACTCGGACAGCCACGAGTGTTCCCATTATCAGCAACACTACCACAATCCTTAGAAACCAAGCGGGGGAGTTTGACAATGCCTCTGACATTAGTTCATGTGGTTCATCCAACGGTTGGTCTCCTTATGGGGTTCTGTTGGTTGTAGCGGTCCATTCAATAATATGCCTTTGAAGCCCGTATGAGTCTTGAGTGACGGCAGTGTCCGTCATGCCGGACCATACTTCGATGTAGTACTTCTGACCAGAAGTAATTGACAACCCTGTCCCGGCGCTAGTCGCAGCGCTATCAAGGGAGGACATCAAGTTTACTCCAGTAACCGTAGTCGCCGATCCACTCAGGAACTCAGCAGAAGCACGGAAGCCAGTTACGTCGGCAGCCGCACCGTGATCATTGATCGTTACTGAGTCCGGGTTGGTGTACCCATAGATGGTAGCGGCTTCGGGGTACCGTAGTGGGGGCGTAGTCGGCATCCAGCCTTGCTTCCACCTAGCAAAAGCCGTCTGTTTTCTCTGCTCTTCTGTTGCACCATCTGCGTCATCTTGCAGTAGGTGGAAGATGAGATGTGGACGCCACGTTGCTCTCGCGGTCGTTGTATCCGAAGCTACGTTAAGTACGTTAGTAGCGGCTATGTCGGTATCATAGTGGCTGATAGTAAGGTTGTAGCCTGTGGATTCACTGTAGGCTGGAAAAGTAAGACCTACTACCGATGAAGGGGGTTCGCCGCCAATAACCGAAGGCGTAAAGCTCATCTCGCCCCAGAACTTACTAGCTGGGTCACCTCCCGCAGTCTTGCGAGCGTTCTTTGGAAGGAGTGGGAGATCCTTGCGGTTCAATTTAGGCGAAGTGACTGTAACCGCAGCAGCCTGAGTGATGTCTAGAAGCGAACCTTGTGACTCTGTAATGTGCTTATAAGTGCGCGAAGAAAGCCCGGTCTGTGCCACTACGTCATAGAGCAGATCGTTGACAGGCAATATAAACACATCAGAGTCGTGATTAAGCATCTGAATTCCCGTGTCAAGCACACCGCGATACACACCATCTAAGCAAATAAAGTCAACGGTTCTTTCGGGCGCTTTGTATCCGGGGCCAAAGAGATACCCATACACAAATGTGTTTGTGATAGTATCGGCATTCAACACCAAATCAGCCTGAGGGTTCCCTTCGATTCCACCTCTCGGACCAACATACATCGAAAGGGGCACCTGCCTAATCTCCTCAAACGCAATAAGTTCGTCGAAGCGACTATCACCGTTTGCCCAAGCAGGCCTAACTAAGGCTAGGCCAAACCCAAACTCCTTGATCTCGCCAATTGTCTGGGTTAATCTAGCGACATCCGGCCCGACCTTAAATCGAATTGATAATTCACCTAATCTCGCACCATAATCTGATTCCGAAGACTCCGGGGCGATTAGGCTTAGATAGTGAGGGAGGCCGATATCATACGCGGAACCTCCCCCTTCAATATCGAAGTTAATAGGGTCGGCGCTGCCGCCAAAGTATCGCCCATACGGACTTGATGAAAACAAATCAATGCTGTTACTGGCGGGCTCTGAGATAAAACTGTTACCATATTGGAATAAAGTGCTATCGAAAACAAAAGGGCTAACGGGGTCATCAGCAAAAATCATAGTAGAATCAACTACTAGTTTACCAACAGCCGCAGGAGCTTTTGGCCCGGAAGTGTTAATGTATTCAACAAAGCCGCTAGGTACTTCAAAGGGTTGTATGGCAGATACCTCATCCGTAGGAGCCCCTACGATATGCCATGTTGAGTCGCCTGTGCCAGTTATTAGCCCCGCATCAACAAGAAGCTGATGCAGGAAATACGGCAGACCACTTAAAATAGTACGAGCGGGAGAAGTAGCTACTGCGGTTCGATCTGGTGGAGGATTGGCCGTGCCTATCGCCGGGGGTTCGGTAGGGTCGTTAGCGTCGAGTACTCCCGTGATCCCTGCGACGTTAACAGTCTTGGGAGATTCGTCGAAGACATCGCGCATACCTCGGACCATCACGTTGCCTTTTGAATCTGAGGGCAGACCAACTTCCAATACCCTCATTACAAAGTCTGTTAGCTCGAAGTCAGGGTAGTTGACTTTTATTACGTCACCCGGTCGAAGACTACTGAACGAGCGATTTAACTCCATGCCTAAAGCGGTGATCGGGTAAGCGTGCGTTCGCAGTTTACGCTGCGCTACGACTTTTGCTGCATTAGGGCTTCGAATGCCTTGCATGTCAAAGGTCTTGATTGTCTTTCTACCACTCTGGATAGCTAGATTGCCCATATCATGCGCGGTAGCAATAGTCTCTGCAAACTCTTTGAATCGGTTTAGGTACTTCACTTGAACTACGTTAAACGTCTCATTCCAGCTCTGCCTAGACGCACTTTTCATTTTTATGATCGAGGACTGATCGACCTCTCGCATCTGCTCGTACCGTTCAGCAGTAGCAGTTACATTTAAGCCTATGAAGCTAGCGTTGGCCGCCAAATCCTCACCCGTGGTGCTGGCGAAAAAGACGAAGGGTTGAGTGCCGTCTGCGTTAGTAGCCTTTTGGACAATCTTGACTAGTTTTCGCCCACTGTTCTCGGTTATATTACTAACTGCGACCAGCTCACCAACCTCTAGCGAGTTCCACATCAAAGTCGAGGTGAATCGTGCGTCAGCGCCTGCGGTGGCTGTTTTGCAAAGGCATGCGGTGCCGGTATCGTCACGGATTTCCTCGGTGACTTTGAGAATGCCTTTGTAGTCTAATAGAGCTTTAGACTCACCGGCTACGTAAGTCTCTCGGAGGAGTTTCAGTACAAACTTACCCTCACTATCTTGAGTAAGTGAGCTGTTGATTTGATCGTTGATACTGTCAATTACCTTCTTTGCCTGCTTGGGGCTTTGGATGGTATAACTAAAACCATTCCCCTCAGTATGAAGCTGTTCGGCAACATCCAAAAAAGACTGTCGATCAATTAAAGTGGGATCTAAACTCAAACCCCAATTTGTATCGGTGAGAATCTCGTATATAACATGTGCAGGATTAGCGTCCGCCTGACCGGTAGTAGCATCAACGTTGATACGAGAGAAAGCAGTGGTAAGCCCGGTCGGGTACCGACTGATATGGATCTTAAACTGCGGAACCGTTGGCCTCTCTCCGAGAACTCCGCCTTCCCAGACCAAGTGGCAAACGCCTTTTTGAGAAGATAATAGGTCATATTTTCGGACAAAGTCAGCAGTGACGCCAGTCCCATGAAGATCGATCAGCTCTGTGTTTACACTCTTCAGGTACGGACTAACCTGTTGAGTATCGGTGCCAAAGAAAAAAGTCATGTCGCCAGCTATGTAGCCACCTGTTTTCTCACCGCCAAAAAAGCCTGGATCGACTATCCCCGCATATTGGTAGAAATCAGAAGCGATAGTGCCCCTTTCGAGGCCCCGAGCTGGCGCAGTTTTTCCCGCGAACGTCTCATTGGCCTTCATTATGAAGCCATCGTCCACCTCGACTGCGTTGAGGCTGTCTACTGGCCCCCAACATAGAGCGAGGTCCAACCCATATGAGTATCGGTACCCCACCGGTTGATCTGCGGTATCTAGGTAGTATGCCTCATAGTCGCCGTACCAAGTGACGTTCTGTCCATCAACTCTGGCACTACCCCAAACGATAGGGATGTAGCGGCTTTCCAAGTTCGTAGGAAACCCAAACTCACCTAGTCCGCTGGGTTCTGACTTCTCAATATCGGCTGAGGGAGCAATCAAAGCCATCGTAACGGATAGAACAACAGACAGCACTACCATTACGATCAGGTACGATATGCCAAAATCGGCTCGTATATACGAGTCAGAGGTTTCGACAGGCCCTATGAAGTACGCAAAGCCAAAAACAGTTGCAAGTATGAAATTTTTCATCGATTCGCCGACCTGTTCTTATTGTCAATAGAGAAGGGGTTAAGGGTGGGGATAAAAGGAAAACCGCCATACCTTTGTGAGTTAGAGAACCTAGAAAAACAGGTTTGCATCGCACGATCACACCCTGCGGACAAAGAAATGGTTTGACCAGCATTGAGGCCATCAACCGGCACCATCAGTTTCACCAAGTAGGTATTCGCAACCACCGCTTGTTCAAACTCCAACGCCATGCGCTGACTCCCCTCAACGCCAGTCCGAACCGTGCCGCCATTAAAAAACCCTATGTCGGTAGTCAATTTCGCTAAGGCTTGGCCACTGTCTTTTAGGGTCACCCTGATCCCATCAGAACTAACCGATAGGACCTCAAAGTTGAAGGTGAAACTCGACTCAGCCACCCGACATCCGTCTCCATACAAGACATGGTTGCACATCCAAGAAAAAGTCTTAGAAGGGATTTGCGCTTCCATGCGAGACGCGATGCCACCTATACTTACAGTAACGTCGGTGCCTTTGAACTTGACGCCCGTGACAAACCCTGACAAGAAAGGTTTAACTTCTAGTGTGCTGTCACTGAGGTGCGCTCGAAATATTTCAAGTCGATCTTGTGCCGGGGCAATGCCCCCTAGGTACCGTTGTACAAAAGGGTTGTTAAAAGGAAAATTCACGTTGAAATTTCCCGAACTTTCTTTCGCATTGATGGTAGGAGCCGTGCGTGAGATAGGTATAGGCTTGTACACATCGCCATCAAAAGTAAATTCCGTGGCTAACGACGTGTAATAGAAAGAGTCTACACCCGTTATTCTGTACAGCTCAATAGGAGCGGATCCTTCTGTAGAGCTATCTTGTTCGGAGTATGACATGGGGGTTATCCTCTTTATTGTTTTACAGTTTGAACGTCAAAGTTACAACGAACTGAGTCGGTGCCATCATATGTAAGGCGGATGTCATCTGAGGACAAACGCACATGAAACAATAGCTCAATGGACTGTAGGGTGGTAACGTCCGCAATCGATAGGGACTGCGTATACGTCAAAGTGACTGTTCCGTCCGCATTCGTTACTGATCCGGTGACCTGATGCTGGGTTTTGCTACCGTTTGGCCAAGTGGCCTCAAAAGAAGAGTAACCATCAAGTAGCGGAGTTAAGCCGCCTAGTTCGTTCCCTTCCAGCACTAACGTGCGTGCAGCGTTGTTATGGGATAAAGGCACTAGGTTAGAGAAACCAGAAGGAACCCAGAAAGACCTTTGCCTGCCTTGAGTCCACATCAAGAACCGAAACAACGCTCTGACCTTATCCGGCTCATAGCTATAGTCAAAGCGCCTTTCAAAATTCAATATTGAAGAATCCCTGCGATGGAAAGACTCAATCACCCCAATTTTCCGGTCAAAAATAATGGCCTGAGAGTTTGAGCTTATGTCTAAGGTCTTTTCAATTAAGTTTCCTTCTCTTAGGATGGGTCGAGTCGGATCAAAAGAAGGCGAGTCGGGAGCTAAGTCGGAATATAAGGTTGAAGAGTCGAGATTGTTCCCCGGATATTGGTCTAACTGGCCCTCCCAGACAGTTTCATACGAAAGCGTTTCGTTAGGGTACACAGAGACGAAAGGGTCTTCACGTAAGTGACAAAGGGCCGTAGGCATCAAAGCCACTGGAAACTGCCCAAATAGAGGTATCGTGGCTCCCGCGACATCGGTAAAATTGACGTATATGATAGATGCATTGCTAGTCGCGTCTCTTGTCATTTCCACAAACTGTAAATCGTTGTTTGCATTCACAATCGTCAGGATTTCGCCTACTTTCAACGCTTGTATCGATCCGTCTCTTTGTGCTTCCGGGATTTGAAGGCTAATCTCTGGTGGGGTATTGCCTGCTTGGTAGGCCGCAGATACCGTCAAGTTAGGCCTATGCCAAAGGATGACTTTTGCTTGGTGAGAGGGCATCCCCAGGAGCCTCGACTGGAGGGTGCTTTTACCTGCGGAGTCCGAAGCCGGGAGTAGATACTCATACTCAAACTTAGTACGCGGGTTAGCCCGTAGCCTTGCCCGGATCTCGGTGCCGTCCCAAGCCTCAGATACGTCAGTTTTGAATCTTATTGTTTCCGACACCTGATTTTGTGGCTTTTCCTTGATTACTAGATTTCTTTGGAAAAGGACGGATAATGAGGCACCTTGGTACCGCAAAACTACCGATTGCGACGACGCCCTTCCCGGTTCTAAGAATTTTACGGTTATGGTTATCGCGTCATGCGCCTTGATTGTCAAATCGTTGGCCGCGAGTTCCGCCGCGTTAGACAGTGCCACCTGATTTAGCCAAGTTACCTCAAACGTGTCATCTTCAAGAGGTACCGTTAGTGGGCCGGTTACCGCCTTACCTGTAGCATTATAGATGGTTACATCAAAAGTGCTGGCGAAAGCCACTCCTTTCAGATCTAGTTCAAGCGCTGCATCTAGGAAGTACTGATTACTGAAGTATAGCTCTCCGAAAGTGGGCATATGACCTACCTCTTGTACACGTAGCTGGCCCAGCCAGAGTGTTCATCAATGTTGAGAGACCTTTGCTTACCGCCTGTTACTAATTTCTTGTAAACAGGGCGGTACACATACGTATCTTCACCCAAAGTCGCCTCTGTAATAATCTGGCCAGCAGTCTCCGTGCCCCTCCAAACTCCCGGGAATTCTCCTAGCATCATGTACGATGCTTTGTGGAAACCATATCGAGAATTGCGTTGTAATCGGGTCTCCCCTACGGTGACGTAATCTACCTCCAGAATAGGCTGAACGCTGGGGCTAGATGTGTTGATGATGTCGAACCGAACGTGAAAGATTGCTTGGCCCGATCTATTATCCAACCAGTTAGGGTGTGTGGTAGGGTTGTAACTCAGGGTCACCCATTTGCCGTCACGAAACCCATCCGGTTCAGGGAGTGTGATCTGCGTTGTTTCGCTGAATCGTGAAGTCCCGCTTGTCCATGCTGGGACTGTCCAGTACATCTTCCCCTCCCAGTTTGCGGAAGGGGTGGCCTCCCGTCGCAGACGTACTCTGATCTCCACCCGGTCATAGTGGGCGGTTGGAGTGTAGTTCATGGCGATGCCACTGTTGCTGTTGCCTATGTTTAAGCCTGAGTCGTTAGCTGTCCCCGTTAAAACTAACAAACCATTCTCTAAGGCCGTACTGGATCCAAAACCGCTAATGTTAGCGTCAGCGAACATGTCAGGGGCATAGAATTGAGGATCGGGTGGGGGAGAAATCCCGGCCATCCGAGTTTGCACAACTTCCGGCCGAGGGAGTTGGGTGAGTATGGCGTGCGTCTTCGCGAACGGACTTATGTAGTAAGACTTAGTTTCAGCGAGATTTAAAATTCCTAGGGGCACCGGTCCTGGCCGCAAAGGGTAGTAGGTGCGCCCCCGTGCCCCTCTCATTCCGTATGAATGCCCCCCGGTAAAGTCGTTCAAACCAGCTTGAATGGAATACCGGGCACTTGCTAGGGTCCTAGTTGCACCAGTGGCCGGGCCATATTGGTTGTCGTGAGAGGTCCCGGTGGGTCCGTACCCATTCCGGCCCCCTGCTACTTCTTTGAAAGAATTCGTCCCCGAGTCACTGATTGATGCAGTCATGATGCAAGGGTTCTTCCAGCATTCCCCAGCATCGCTGTACGAGAAAGGGTACTGGTATGTATCCGATCCATATGCATCGGTGTGAGGGCCAGTTGTACCTAGGAAAAGCCCCGAAGGGATAGCCGAGCCCTGAAGCACCGCCGCATTGCCCGAAACGCGCCCCATCCACCAATGAGATCTAGGTTTATTATACTCTTGGTAATTGCCCTTGGTGTTGAGTACCATGTGGAAATACTCATTTCCGCGCGTTGCATCTCCATAGAATTCGTACTCAACTCCGGCATTAAAATCTAATCGGCCAGATCTAGGAAGCCAGCCCTCTGCTATTTGAACGGGGGTGAGTTCGTCACCGTTCCACAGGTTGCTAGAAAAAGAACCGATTGGGGTTTGCTCAGGGCGTTGTAATGCAGTGGGACTAAGAAGGCCCGAAGCATATGCGCCGCCGTAGGTTGATGGTAAAGCGAAAGTAGCATCTTGATCGGTGCTTCCCGTCGTCCGATCGTAGGAGCCTTTAACGATGGCAGTGAACGTCTGAGCGGTGCTATCTACTGCGGTTACTTCTAGGATGTGCCGAACTGTGGCATTCTCCTTAAAGATAATAGCAGAACCGACCGCTACGTTTAGCAAAGCAGAGCCCGCAGCATACGTTACGGTACCGCTGTAAGTGCTCACGCCTGCGACGACACTTAACGTGGCAGTGACATTACCCAGCAGAGTTCGCATACTTACCGATTCGTCCGAGACATAGTACGCCTGATAATTAGTGACGAACCGCCCTTGCAATGTGTCAAGCAATTGGCCGACTATTACGGTTTCCGAAGACAAGTTGTTCATGCTAAGACCATTTATAAAGTCAAAGATGTAGGTAGCTCCGGTATCTTTATGTTGAAACGCGACAGTGCCAGAACTGTCCGAAAACGGGCTAGCGCCATATGTATTCCCAAAGGGGTCACTGAAGTTTCCGAGCGTACGGACAGCAAAGCCGCGCATGGCTCTCCTGAACTCGTCAATTGAAGTTGCGGTGCCTGTGGCGTAAGGCATGGGGGTTATCTCCTTACAGCGGGTTGAGGTCGAAAAATAGGTTACCTGAGTTATCATAAGCCAACCCGTCAACTACGTTAAAGTAGGGTGGCGTGAAATTGCTATGGCCAATGACCATCCGATATGTGCGGTTTTTAATCACGAACTCCGATCCGGCGGGGTACACTGTGGTTCCTGTGTTGGCATAGAAGTCAATCTCTGGCCCCCAATACAATCCGGGCAACTCGCCTATATTCTCATACACAGGGGTAGACCCGGAACCCGTGTTGGTGCTTGGTAGCAAAAGCGAGGCGGGTTGGTTAAACTCTGACCCGGTCTGTGCTGTGCCATCTTGATAGGTCCAAGTATGATGATCGGGAGCTACTTGTGTCAGAGTTATGGGTTCAATGTTTGGCGTACCGCCTGGGTTGGACATATGAATCCCAAGTGCCATGGACGGGTTTGAATAGCCCACCACAGGATCCCACGAGACAGCCTCCCTGCCTTGGTCAAAAGCTGTAGTAAGCTGCCTTGCGCGGTCGTCGGGCGTCCCGATGTTAAGGGTTCCGATGTTATCTACCCCTTGATAATTGTCAGAATGAGCCAGGCCCGCAGCATTTGTATCGATTACGTCCAGCAGGGGAACTGCTGGAGAATTTATTGAGGGCATGAACAGCTTCGTATACTTCGGTTGGTTATACGTTCCTGAGGCGGACGCTTCCATTCGGAACTGGCGAGATAGGATAAAAGGCATACGCGCAGTGAACTGCCCATTAGCTCTCATACCTGCTACGCGACCACTCAGTGCCCAAACGTCATCAACGGGTTCCGTTAAGGTGCCCCGAGACGCCCTCCAGAAAGGCCGTACAGAATCATTTCCTACCCTTGATGCGCTCCCACCGACCTTGCCTAAGAAAGCCATAGGGTGTGGGTAGTCCTCCATGGTCTCATAGGGCTTGAACATGCCAAAGAAAACACAATCATCTCGTTCAGCGTAGGTGGCATTAACGGTTCCAGAGGGCATATCTGCTACTTGAGCTAAAATCCGCACGTAGCCGTTGCCCCGGATCATTGTGAATTTATTAGGATTAAAATTCGCAGTCCCCCCGCCTGAAGTAGAAGATCGACCACAGTCCATGGACGCAAAGATCGAGTTGCCGGTGGGTCCGTATGTGTCTGCTCTCCAAAACGCCCCCGAACATACAGTCTGGTTGTTACTAATGGTAGCTGTTGGCAGCACTAACAACTCAGTGATCCAAGTGATAAACGCAATGCCTTGCATGTCATAGTCGCTTAGCGGGGCAGTAGGGTCAACAGTAGCACCCCGGCCTCCGTCATAGAACAGAACACTGTGGGATGTGTTGTTCTGGATGCCATCACTTCTATTGCTACGAGTTACCTCAGCCCAATTGTACGCCGGGGTATACTCCGGCTGTCGGATTGTAACGTCTATGAAATCGTTGTACGGGCCTGTTCCGGGGACGCCGGAAAAGCCAACAGGGTCCCTAATGGCGACGGAGAAAACAAAGTTCCCTTGGTCGTCATAGAAGTCAGTGCAAGCGTCATAAGGGGCGTCCAGCCTTCCGGTGTTGGCCTCATCTCGCAGATTGATGTTATCACCTTCTAGGTTATCCCCCTGTATAAAAAAGCTAGATGCTGTTAGGTAGATCCGGTAAGTGCCTACGGCCAGAGACCTATCGCCCGCGCTTCTATTCTGCTGAAGGCGATCGGAGAACGTTGAATAAGCCGATGCAGTACTGACGGATGGACGAGTAGCCGCATCCGCACGGGTAACCGAAGTCTCAACTACCTCAAGCTTCGCTGTAGCTGATGGGTTGCCACCTAACGTGACCGAGATGGAATTGTAATCAACAATAGGTGCGCCTAGCATAAACTGCATTAGGTTATTGGCGAAAGCTTGCGTCCCCGATACAGCCGGCCCAAAAAAGGACGAAAAAGGCCTGCTGACCGCTAGGGAGTTTGCGATCGGGCTGGCAAAGTATCTGCTTGGGACGGTTACTGTAAATTTATCTTCCATGGTATTCTCCGGGGGTTGCTATGCCATGCCTCTCATAATCTCTGGATTACGTTGCATTACATTCAAGATAATGTTTTCGCCCTCTTCGGAACCCATGGCGTTCAGGGTGTTCTCGGCGGAATCCACGTTGACGATGGTAACCTGCGGCTTTTGGCCGCCCATCATGTTTGCCGTTTCCTTGTTACTCTTGATTGAGCCGCTCTTCGGTGGGACAAAAAGCTCTGGGCCACGCTCTCCGACCACATAAGGCTGACCGCCTGAAACAGGGCCGCCTGCCGCTCTACTGCCAAGGCCCATTAATGCGAGCGCCCCTTCGCCGCCAACCGCTTTGATTACCATGATCAGAGCCATCATGACCGTCATTTGTACGATCATCTGCGTGATCATGGTGAGAAATGACATGCCCAGCTCTTTGAAGTTCGCCTTGCCGGTCGTCGCCATCTCAGTGATTGCATTACTCAAGCCTCCAATTCCCGCTGCCGTGATACTCGCGATGTTGGCCCCGAGATCCAGGGCAGGGCCTGCAACGCTCGCAAAGCCCTGCTCCATCGACGCGAACATACCCTCACGCAGCTGCGCGCCGGTCAGCTCCCCTTCGAGGAGACTGTTGTTCATGGTCTCCATGTCCCGGGTGTTCTGCTTTATGGCCTCTTGCTGCTCAATCCGACGCTTAAAGGCTGCCTCCATCTCGTCAAGCTGCTCCGCAGAGACGCCCCCCATGTTGCCGTCGCCTTGGCGAGCCGCTTTAAACGTCGCCAGTCCCTGTGTCTTTTCCTCTCCTAGTTGCAGGATCTCGCCCTGCGTTCCGCCGAGTGAGGTCAGGCCCTGAAAAATCTGCTGTCCCTCAAGGGCCGCGGCTCGCTTTTTCATTAGCTCGATATCCTTCTGGGATATTTCCTTGTTGTCTTTCGCCTGTTCCTCGATCTTTTGTAGGGAAAGTCTATAACGTTCGTTAGCTTGCGTAACCGCGTCCAGCGAGCCGAGTGACTGTCCGAGGATTTGTAGTCTTTCCTTTTCTAGGTCTTGAGTATCACGAACGGAGTCTGCATTATCCTCCTGCGCCTTTTTTAACCGCTTTGTAAATGCAGTTAGGTCGGCCATCTTTACGCCCGTGGCCCCTAGCAGAATTTCGAGACTTTTGTAAGCCTGAGAGCTGGTGTCAAGGTCGCCAGTAACCTCGTTGAATTCCTTCGACACCGGAATCAAGCGGATTAGATCGTTTCCTACGCCCTGAAACAGTCTCCGCATATCCGCGAGCTGTTCTTGGGTCAATCCCCCTGTCTGGATTACTACGTCACTATATGTAGACCCGATCCGTTTTAGGTCATCCATCAGGGAATCGACAGGCCAGTTAGCATCATACTCTGCCTTGAAGTCGGTGATGGCGACTTTGGTCAGCTCAGCCATACTGTTCGACACATCTTTCAGGGCTTGTCGTTTAGCGGCCAGCTCATCATACGCAGCAACAAGTTTATAGAGACCATCCGCCAGAGAGTCGAACGCTAGTTGTTGTTCTAGGGGCAGCAACCCAGTCGTCTTCATAGCTGATTTTGACACTGCCTCCAGAGCAGACTCAAAGGCAGATTTCTGTCTCATATAGGCTGCGTCGATAGCGTCATCCATACTGGCGTAATCGCCCTGCTTAACCTGAATGTCTCCTAATTGAACCGATTGATTAGCTTTGACTTTAAGGCCAGCAAACTCTTTTAGAGCTTCCGTATTCTGGCCGACCATGTCGTAATGCTCTTTCCAGAACTCTATGGCGTCTTGATTGTTATTGGCAATATCAGCCAGGGCCGTCGAAGCGTTCTCCAGCTCACTGCGCATGGGCTTCAGGGCTTTCTTCTCCGTTTCGGAGGTTGCCTTGAAGTAAGTATATGTGGCACCCGCGGCCAAGACCGCTCCCGCAGCAAGTTTGGCATAAGGATTCGGGATCCTAGCGAGCAAGCCAGCTAAGGTTCCCGCCTTAGTAACTTCCGTAGTAAGACGGGCCGTACTTGTAATCAGCTTTGACCCGGCGTACGCAACACCCAAAGCAATGATCATGTCCTTGAGCTTTTCGAGCTGGCCTGTAAACTCCTGCGCCAACGGGCCGCCGGTCGCAAACGATCGGTTGAGTTCGGTGACGAAATCGACGACTCCCTTGACTGCATCACCTAATGTTTCCCCCGCTCCACTCAACTTGGACAGGGTGTCTATAAGGATTGTACCTTCCCGCTTGAGACTGATAAACTGATCCGCGATCGGAAACTTAAATTTGGCAAACTTCGCGTCCAGATCCTCGATTGAATTGCCAAGCGCGTCCTTCATGACCGTCGCGGTGATCTTGCCTTCCTTACCGAGAGCACGAAGCTCACCGACCGCAACGCCCATTGAGTCCGCGAGGATCCGAGCGATCATCGGAGTCTGCTCCAAGATCGAGTTGAGTTCCTGACCCGAAAGTCGGTTGGCGGCGAGTGCCTGACCGAACTGCCGCAGAGCGCCGGTTGCTTCCTGTGCGGTCGCGCCAGAGAGCTTGGTCGCCTTGGCGAGGTTGCTGACCATGACAGTGACTTGCTCATTAGACAAGCCAACTTGGTCTGCGGACATGGAGACGCGTTGCATAACGTCTGCAACGCCGCTCATCTCCATGTTCATGGTTCGCGCCACCGAAACAACCGTTGCCATTCGGTTGGCGGCTTGGTTCTGGTCTCGTGCGAACACCCGGCTCTTATTGCCAAGGTTCGTCATCTCATCGGAAGCGCGAATGACCTGCCGGGCCATACCAACGGCAGCAAGGCCGACCGAGGCCAGCCCGACTACCAGACCCTTCATCTGTCGGGAGACTTTACGTGCTCCCATCTGCTTGACTTTGATGAGTACGGTATGCGTATTCATGGCCATTACTTACGCCCCTTCCCGCGCTTGGCGGTGAGCTTTACGTCGTGCATCTTAAAATCAAGATAAGACAACGCCCGCTGTATGCCCGTCCTAACAAAATTGCTAGGTGCCTGAGTGCTAGATCCATTTTCGAGAAGGCCGATATAATGAACGCCATTGGCAATCGAGGCTTCCTCCTCATCCCCGCGGAGCTTACGGATTTCCAGCTCCGGGTCAGGCTCATCGTGTAAGAAGGCTTCGCCCGGATCGGTGAAGTCTCCTTTGAGGTCGGGTGATATGTTCCATCCGTTGACGGCTCTGCGGGTTTTCCTAGGAGTGCCTAGGGGCGGAACATCTTGGACCTCGTAGATGATGTAGGCGGCTGCCTCTTTAACCATCCCTAGCGCTTTCTGCTCGATCTCCTCAAACTCGTCTTCGAGATCCTTAACTACTAGCGGGATTGGTTTGGCCATGTCAGCTCCTCTTGCGTTCTGCTTTTTTACGTTCTCGTTCTATCTCTTCAGAGCATATTTGAATGTACTTTGAATCTAATGAGGCCAGGATGTACATAAAATCTTCGTACATGTCTTCATACCTAGTAAGGCCGAGAACTACCGCGTAGCGATGTGCCGCCGTCCAGGGGATGGATGCCGGTCCAGCGGAAGTGAAGTGTCTGTCCCGAGAAAGGTCCCAAAAATAACGAATGAATAGTTCGTCCTCGACATCTAAGTCTGGAGGTAGCATGGCGGGCGGAGGGGGCTTGCCCTGCTCCGCCGCAGCCTCGATGATCGGGGCAGCCTTTTCACCATACATCAAAGACCATTCAAGGAACCCGACTATTTTCCCGTTCGCTCCTCCCGGTCTGCCGCGATAAAGTTTGCAATGTCAGATGCTTCGTCTTGGATCATCTGTCGTAGCGTAGGCAGTTCCATTAAGAGACTAATCGCAGTCTCCGTCGAATACTTCATCTCTTTACCCTCGCGGTCGGTGACGCCACTCCAGCCAAGGATGACCGTGTCGGCCAGGGCTTGACACAGAATGCGTTCAGCCTGCTCATCCTTCATCGTGCCCTTCTGCATCGCGTACTTATAGGGCTTCATGAGGGCGTTCAGCTTCGTGCCGAACTTCTTGTTTTCGCCTCCGGCACGGGCAAGTTCGAAGGAGATCTTCGCATCGCCGTCCTGAAGCTCAAGGGTAAAGCTCTCCGATTCGTCGAGCTTGTCTTCATCGAAAATTTCATATAGGTTCATTGGGGGTTTCCTTTGTTGGGGTTAAATGGTGGGGAGCCCTAAGGCTCCCCACCCAAAACGGTCCAGGCGGTAGCGAGCGCCTTTGCCGTTTATGCCGCGAAACGAGTAATTTTCAAGGTGTAGCCGTCAGCCGTGGCTGATGGGCCTGATTTTCGAATCGCCTGATAGCCGAGGTTAAGCATAACATCCTCGTTCTTGCCAGAGACTTCAGGTACGCCTTCAGAAAACTTGATAGCAGGCATCTCAAAGATCAAAGCGGATCCGTCGCTAGACGCAAAGCCGAAGCTAAGACTAGTCTCAGTATTGTTAAGAAGCTTTTCTAGGAGTACATTATCCTCGAAGTACACCGAGAGTTGGCCCGTGACGTTGAATTCACCTGAACCAATTGATTGCGCCCCTTGCACGCCAACCACGTTCCGTTCTCGCAGGTTGTTAGAAACCTCCATCGTCAGTTCTGTACAAACCTGCAAGCCAGGAGTTCCAGCCTCACCGATAGTCGCAACGTTATTGGAAGCGTTGAAAGGCGTAGTAGCTATATCCGCGCCGGTAGAAATAGTGCCGGGTCGTGACGTAGTCGAATTATGCGATCTGCCTAGCATCCCAAAGGATGCGGTGACGATCGAGCTAGCCGAAGCCGAGACAGAAAACGAATCGATCTCCAAGCCTGTAAGGTATTCAAAGGTTGGCGTGGATTGGTCTGCATATTCCCTTTCAAACGAGAAAGACGAACTAGCAGAAGCGTTCTTAGCGTAAGTCCCACGCGTGACGGTAAAACCGGCCCCGTTTGAAAAATCAGCACTAGGGTTCCCTTCTACGGTCAAGGAAGTGGAGGTCTTGGCGGTTACACGGTAGAACTTTGTGACTGCGCCTTTACTAACTCGTATAAAATCCCCGGGATCAACGTCAGTCGTTGTCAATGTGGCATGGCTGATAGATGAAGAGGCGAGCGTCAAAGTTCCAGTGAAAATGTCTGCCTGCGCTGGACTACTCCAAGCTGAAGCCTGGAGCGCGCCTAGAAGGAGAGCATCGAAGACTCCCGGTGATAGTTCGGTGTCAAACGAACCGCCGATGGACTCATTTGTTTTGATCAGATCATTAACCTGCCGATCTGAACGGATGATATCTGAAACCACGGTTTCGGGCGTTGCGCCCAAATCCGAAGTTCCTGTGTATTGTAGGGGGGCATAAGCGCCTGTGATAAGAGTGCCCGCCGTGGTTTCTTTTTTGAACCGCAGGGCCACGCGATTGGTATCTGACATAAAACTCTCCTCCTACGCGGCTTGCCGGTCGTAGGTAAAATCGGCAGAAACGTTAACCTGAAAGTAGGTCCCGTCACTGCCAAGTTCGTTGATGTCAACGTCCTGTAATCGAACGCCGAAGGAAGATGGTACGTCTTCTAGACCATGAGCGATATCATCACTGAGGTCTCGTATAGTAACCGTACCGGTGCCCTGAGGCACAAATATTTGGACGTAGACTGTACCAGACCTGCGGAATCTATTGACCCCAAGGGTGATCCGAGTGCTACTTCCGTGCCGTACGATAGCCCGCCCAAATAGCGTAGGGCTACTAGGGCGGTCTACATTCTGGTTGTCGTAATACAGGGGAGCGCCGTTCGCGTGTAGGTCCCAAAGAGACTTAATGCGCGTAAGCAACTCGTCCTGTACTTCAATCTGTGTTGAAGCCATCTTAGTTCTCCACCTTCAACACATACATAATGGCCACGTCGCCGGGAGCCACTGTTTCAACTTTCTTGACTTCTAAAGTGCGATCCCCATCCAAGATTTGCATCTCTGTGGAGGGCACGACAGTAAGGCCCTTGGCGGCAATCACGACTCGCGCTTCATTCACTTCTACTGGGGAAAGGACAAGTCGAGAAACGGCGGAAAGTCGAGCTTCGAGATCGCTACCCACCTCATTGACAAAAGCGCCAATGGTTGTGTATGTTTTTGAGGTAACACTGTCAGTGGGAGAACCCCAAGGTTTTGCCGCATTCCCAAGTTCAGTGTCCGACTTGGAGAGCTTAATCTCTCGACCAAAGTCCTTGACCAGCTTTTGGGCGGAGTCTCGTAGCCGATCGTAGACTTTACTCATCGCATTACCCCGCCGCCGCCGCCATTGACTGCATACCCAGAACGCTTAACGATGCGGTCAGCGTGGGGGTACGTTGCGGTAAAACGAACCCCTACCCCGGTATCATATCGTGTTTCTGTCTCAAGGGTTCCGACCTTGTCACGCTGCATGGTAACCTTTATCCCGGTGCTCTGGTCCGGCGTGGGTGAAAGGTCAACTAATGCCTCGCCAGTGCCTAGTACAACTAGCGCGTATTCACAGCATGCGTCAGCGATTTCTACAGGTACCGAGACAGTTACGTCATTGCCATCCATGTCATAGATTTCTTCTCGTGGGAAGCCGAGCGTCTGAGTGGCCTTAGCCCTAACGTCGATCCAAACCCATCGAGTGTCCAGATACTGAGTAGCGCGGATCAGAGACACACACTTATCGTTCTCGCTCGCCTCTTCCCACAGGTCGTTACCCCGAACCCTATGGTACTCATTGGCGCTGGCAAGACTTACGTAGACATTGGCAGTTGAAAGGCCAGTGCCATCTTCTACTACTAAATCAGCATTTGTGACTGCCATTAGATCAAGTCCTTCTTGATGATCACGGTGCCATACATGATGGTGGAAGTATTGCCTGACAACACCATCTGCATCTCGTGATAGTACGTCCCCGCAAGGCTAGCGGTGTCGGCCTCGGCGATAGTAACTTCAACCAATCCATTGCTGCCGTCCGTGATAGTGATGCCCGACCCAACGGTCTTGGAAACGATTGCAACGCCTTTCGGCTCAACTTTGTCAGTCACAGCCCGTGACAACGCCCAAGTAATTGCTGCACCGCTAACATCAAGGACTGCTTGAGACTGGTCCGTAATTGTCACCGAAAGACTCCGGTTGTCACCGGAGTGCATCGAAAAGTCTTGCTCTTTCCCTAGTGCCATTACCTTGCCTCCGCACTCAGTGTTTGGTTACCCGGTTTGGAAGCCGAGAGAATAGTGCTGCTTGCCTGCGAAGCACTCAGTGTTTGGTTACCCGGTTTGGAAGCCGAGAGAATAGTGCTCGTGATGTTGATAACACTAAACGGGACAATATCAATCTGAACAGTGTAGAGGGAACCTATATAGGAGGGCTGACCTACATTCAAATAGTCGTCATCGACCGGAGTGAAGTACGTCCAATTGCGTGCTGCCTCAGAGTAGGTCAAAAGACTTGCGTTCAATCTAGAAACGCCCCATGCTTCGTCATCCCAATTTCCCGGTTCTTCCCAAGAGGAACTGCTCGGTAGAGGAACTACCCCGGATCCTGAGTGACGAAACCTCCCACCCCATGACCCGCCGTTCGG
>Ga0115556_1000132_pt1 | contig 46077 bp, 31 predicted proteins | sample COGITO_mtgs_1104_5_FD_87282 | JGI IMG/M metagenome (GOLD analysis project Ga0115556, IMG submission 87282) | Pelagic marine microbial communities from North Sea - COGITO_mtgs_110414 | ecosystem: Environmental > Aquatic > Marine > Epipelagic | place: Germany:Helgoland, sampling site Kabeltonne... | reverse complement strand
GATGTGTAGTACTTCCGCCTCAGTGGCTCCTGAAAAACCTCGACTGGCATATTATTTATGTTGTTTATTGAAGAGGAGGAGTTTTTGTTTTCAATTTCAAAATGATGAGGTGCCTCTTTTTCCTCTTTCCTCTTCCCCTAGATTTTCAAGCCAGGAAAAGAAAGCCAGAAAAAGGCAACGGAGAGAGATTTTTACGATTATCTCTTTCCCCACTCGGCTACATGCCTATTGAAACGCGAGATTACCTTTTATCATGATAAAACATAACAGATAAAGGCAATGATTAATTCGGAAATAAACAACTCCAGCAACGACCAGGTGTCAACAGAGGGTGGGCAAGGAAGTAGTTCTATCCTGCAAGGACTGCTAGAATCACAGTTGGAAATTGGAAACCCTGACGAAGAGAATGTTACCACCAATGCTCGAATAAATGACTCCAGCAACGACCAGGTGTCAACAGAGGGTGGGCAAGGAAGTAGTTCTATCCTGCAAGGACTGCTAGAATCACAGTTGGAAATTGAAGCCCCAAGCCTAGAAAACGATGTGCTCCCTGCCCTGAGCAGCAGCGGTGGTGTCACGTTGACAATAACAGGGTCAACAACAACTATGCCAACAACGACGGAAACAGAACCACAACCAACAACAACGACAACGATTTCAACAACAAGTGCAACATCAGCAGAATCAGCAGAAGGAACAACAGCAACAAGAACAACAACACCACAAGCGAGTCAAGATGTCACAGTAGGACTCCCAGACCCCCCAGAGCGAGAAAAAGAAATAGCACAAGAAGAGAACGACATCGAGAGCCTTCGGGATGACCAGAGCGATAACACTGACGAAGACAACAATGTCGTCTCTGCCCTGAGTACCCCCAACAAAAAAAAATCCAATTACAGGGTCCGTCCCAAAAAAAGAGAACCTGACGTCAACGCTCGGGGGAAAAAAATTACACATTTGTTTATCCCTGAACGTAACCCAAAATCGAAGGATTACCAATCTTCCAACTTTATCTTCTATATCCCTCCCCCAATGCAAATAAGGATGGATGACGAGCCTTTGATAACAGTTGATATTGCCAAGCAGGCTCTCGACAAAAAAATGCCTGTTAAGGAGGTGATCCTGCAAAACTTAAAGGCGGACGAGATGAGCAAGTTAAGAAGAAAAAAAGGAACAGCAAGGACCAGCGCAACTGATGAGAATGACAAGCAGGTGAGCATTTTGATTCTTTAGCTGGTTTCGTGACTGTAACCAAACAGACTTCAACTATAAAACTTACTTTATCGTTCTCTCTCCTCCGTAGATTCACGAAACACTCGGTTGGGGTTGGGGGGGTGAAGGGGTGGCTGGAACGCTTAATTTTAAGCATCAGACTTCCCCAAAACCCATGTACGCAAGCAAGGGGAAGGTCTACATCGATGCCAGCGCCAGCAGACGCCACACTCTGCTAGTCAGCGAAGAAGGAAATGTATGGGCGTGCGGAGAAAACAAGAATGGTGTTCTTGGTAATACGACTAAAAAATTTGGTATGAGCAAGCAGTGGGGGGCGGTTCAAAAGCTCAAGAGGCAGAGGCCGCTCAAGTGGTTTCCATCCCAAACTATACCTTCGGGCTTTGTTAAGAGCGGCTCAGACTTCAAAATTACTCAGGTCGTGAGCACGGACACAGCCAGTTTTGCGAGAGAAGCGGCGCCCAGTGAGGCCATTGATATGATTTGGGGTCTTAAGAAGACTATAAGGGGTGTTGAAAAACTCATCGACGAGGGGGGGGGTGCCAAATTTTTGGGAAATTTGGGATTGATGGAGCTCAGGAGCTATATGATCGAGCAAAAAGCCATGCTAACCAGGAAATTTGTCGGAACCGTTCTGGCTTGGGGATCAGGATCGAGTGGACAGTTAGGACTGGGGGGAGAGGACAAGCACAACAATGTGCAGAATATTTACACCACACACTCTGACAATTACAAATTGATGGAATATCCAACTCCAATCCCTGGCCTACTCGGCAAAAACGTTCGAACACTATCTGCAGGGAGCTCTCACGTGTTAGCACTATGCGAGACAGGAATGGTATATGCATGGGGCAAGGGGAGGGACGGGAGGTTGGGATTGGGAGATTACGAGGACAGATGGGAACCTTGTTTAATCGAAAAGTTGTCGTCGAAGGGGAGAGCGGTCTGCGTTATCGGAGCGGGGGCAGCGCACAGCATTGCATGCACGGAAGGAGGAAAAAGGGTGTATACCTGGGGCAGGGGAGCGAACGGGCGATTAGGCAGTGGGAGGCACTTAAACAAGAAATCGCCGGTGGAAATCACCCACAATTTCCCCTCGTCCTTCAAAGAGAAGAACACTTTCGTCACTCAAGCAGCGCTGGGAGGAGCACATTCGCTGTTGCTGTGCGAGCGAATAGTAGAGAGCAAACTTACAAACCCTTGGGGGATCGAGACGAGGCTGTACGCTTTCGGATGTGGTAACCATGGGCAGTTGGGGAATGACGGAGTGCAAGACTCTGCGGTTCCAGTGAAAGTGCAAATGCCAAAATGGGAGAGAGTCGTTAGTGTAGAGGCAGGTAAAAGTCACAGCTGTTGTGTTACTATTTATGGTCAACTTTTTACATGGGGGAAGGGCTGGTTTGGGGTGCTTGGCCATGGTGATGACCAATTGAGAATCGCTCCCAAGTTGGTGGAGACCAGTAGCAACATGTTCTTAAAGTGCTGCGCAGGTGAGATGCATACCGTTGCAATTACTCTGAAGCGAGGCGGTATGAGCCGTAGATCAATTGACAAGGTGGGGGTAGGAGAAGGGAGTGTGGAGTCGAGGAGGACCTTTACTCCTCCTGTATATTTGGGACTGCCACGCTGCAATAGCTTAGTTATGGGAAGATGGAGAAATGCCAAGTGCGCCAATTACAATGACTATACGTGGAATGGCGTGAAAGCAAAGATGGGCTTGAGAGCAAAGGCAGAGACTGGAGCAATCAAGGGGATACACGACGGCGATGGGTTTGAGGAGGAGAAAAAAACTGAGGGGACAGCAAAGGGTAAGGCAGTCACCACCTGGCGAGACCTGCCACCCGAAGTCTGGTACAAACCAAGCAACAAACTGGAACGCTACTACAAATGCGAGTCCGCTGGTTTCGGGTGCCTTAGCTATCATTGTGCAAGAATGTGCATCAACGGCTTATTTCAAACGAAGAGGAAGATGCTCGTGAGGGCAGAGGCGAGACTAGAGAGTGCAAAGAAGATGGATGTAATGATACAAAACTTGCGGGAAGAAGGTCATACTCAAGGGGACATTAAGCGCTTTTGCAAACAATTTAAGCGGAGGGAGAAACAGCAGATCGTCGCCATTGACAGCCAGTTCACTCAAGTCAGTAGGAAAGTTGAAAATCTTGACAGTGATTTAGTCACCATCTCTGAATGTAGCTTGACTCGTGAGTGTCGGTTGATGCAGTGCATAGCGGAGGAGGGGGAAGAAGAGGAAGAGCAGGGGAACAAAGATAAATGCGTTGTTAATATTCAGAGAGTCACGAGAGGGGGCAGGGGAAGGAGACGGGCCGCTGAACGCAGGGTTGAAATTGATCGGATCCAGAAAGATGCTAGCAAAAAGGTCTTCAAAGAAACGGTTCTGGAAAAGGTGGAAAAGAGAGCGCTTACGCACAAGCGGAAAGAATTACGGAAGCGAATTTTGCAGGATCTGAAGATAGCGGACGTCGAGTCGGTGCAATACCGATGGTACTGCAAGCTGCAGGTCGCTCTACAAGCGATAGAGCAGCAAAAGCTCGTCTTCAACAAGATTTTTGCCTCAGGGGGAGTAAAAGACCCTAATAATAGGTTCTGTGACGACGTGCTTGAGCCTTCATGCAGAAGCGTAGCAGAGTTGAGAGGCAGGCAAAGGAGGCACCCGAGAATCGAGCGGCTGGCGGAGGCAGATATTCTACGGATAGGGAAGGCTAACAAGCTGGGACTGTACTGTGAGGCGGTCGAAGGGAATAGAGGGGAATTTGACTGGTCTGATGTGAGCGTGTTCTCAAAATTGTTGACCATCCAGGACGAGACCAAAAAATTCTTTGAAAGAATTGAAGGGATCAAAAGAGGTCTAGATAAGGCTGACAGCGATGAAGCGCACTGGAAAGACCCAGCTACCATGGTGAGCTACACAATGCAAGAAATAAACCGAAACAGGGGTAGAATTAAGGAGAGCAGAATGAAGCTGGAAGAGGAGCTGAAAAACGAGCTGAAGGGGAGGAAAGAAGGGCGGAAGAGGAGAGCTAGTTTAGCTAGAGTCGAGGGGCTATATATATTGCTTGGGGGCACTAGGGGGCGCCAGAGGGGGAGGATCGAAGCGAAAAGGCGGCGCAGTATGAACCTAAAGGAGGCAAGGGTAGACAAGAATGTTTTTGAGAGGGACCTTCGTGATATTGAAATGATGCGGGCCGTCAAAGATGGCGTCAGAGAAAGTGTAAACATTCCTCGAGATTTGATGGGGTTGAACAAGGAGGGAGCAGGACCACCGAGGGCTGCAGGCTGGAACCTAGAAGATTTGCTAAGCGACGAGTGGGCCAGCAGCAAGAAAGGCATCAAAGAGTGGAGTAATTTTCTCCTCCATTATCGTGTAGGCACCATGTGTGTTGATACCTATGGGGTCCTGGAACAACAAAAGGCTGGGAGGAGCATCAGTATTTGCGCCCCAGAAAGATATCTCGAGTCACGCAATTTATGGTATCAGCGGAGGGAAGATATAGAGAAGGTATGGGAGGCAGCGGACGACAGACACTATCCCCCCTTCCACCCTTCCGATCTCATGGAATGCCCTCGCAATAAACGATCCATTTATCCGAGGAGAAATTATGAATTGGCAAAGGCCAGACAGGACAAGTAAGTTTCGTTCATTCAATAACTAACTCATCACCATTGATGTCCAACAAAGACAAACACAACAACTAATCCCACGACGATTGCTATCAAATCTATTTTTCACAGGTGGGAGCAGGAAAGCGGATACATCGACATGCTTGCAGGCAAGAACTCAATTCCACTCGTCTGCATGCCCCTCAAGTTTGAAATGGACGAGCTTAAACAGAAAATGTACCCAGAAAAAATTGAAGGCGAAGAAGAGGATGGGGGAGAGGGAGGCGATGGCGGAGAGGGAGGACAGGCAGAAGGTGACTGGGACGGCAAGGGTGACGAGGAGGGCGATTGGGATGACGAAGATTGGGACGAGGAGGGTGAATGGGATGAAGAGGATGAATACTACGACGAAGACGAGGAAGGAGAATACGACAAAGATGGAAACTGGGTACCAGCTCAAACTGAGGAGACCGCAGGGGACGCATACGGAGAGACGGCCGGAGGCGTCACCGGAGGAGCAGGTGGACAGCAGCAGCAATGGACCCAAGAATACGACCAAGAAGGAAATGTCTACTACTATAACCATGTCTCTCAACAAACCTCATGGGATAGGCCGATTGATTTTAACACAGGTACTCTTTCGGCTTCTCTTAGCGGCGCAGGAGGTAACCCATGGCAGCAGATGCAGGATGAACAGGGAAATTGGTACAGGTACAACTCCATCACCGGTGAAAGTCAGTGGCTTTGATTCTAGTCATATGATGGATGATGCGTGAAGAAGGCAGGTGGTGGTTTCAATAATTGTTGCTAACCGACATAAATGTGACTGAGGTTTCTATCTTAAAATTCCCTTTCCGCTGCTGTATCGACGACGTTTTCGCAAAAAATATTTCCACCGGGTTATTGGCAATGTCTCCCCTTCTGATTAGCGTTTAATAAAAAATCGACCACCCAGTTGGTTAAAAAGCTTAGTAATCTTTTCTCCAGAAAGAGAGAGTGAGGACATCTGAACTCAAAGGCAGAACACTGCTCTTGCTGACATTTCGTTCACCCTCTTTTCCACAGTCTCAGAGCAAAAACTATGGCACGGCTTTCAATCTTCGCGCTACTAATGCTGACTTCTTGCGACGCATTCCTCCTTAACCACGTTACTACATTAAAGCAGAGACCTCCCCCCTCCCTGAAAGTTCCGCCTTCATCAACTAAACCTTCCACAACCAACAACCTCATCACCACTCTCCTTTCAGCAGAAACCTCCACCCCCGCTCCTCCGGCCTCCCCGCCTCTATCATACTCCAAATTTCTGACACTACAATCAAAGCGTGTCGTCCTCACCATTCGTTACACAAGCGGATTTGGTTTGCGAAAGTTTTTCCTGACTACGGCAAAGGTGGTAAAAGAGCACAACAGCGACGTGTTGGTGGAGAAGGTGATTCTTCCTGGCGGCGAAGGCATCAGTGCAAAGCCTATATTCGAGGTGTTGGTAGACGATAAGTTGGTGTTGGGAAAGGGCCGTCTTGGGGATGTTTGTGAGAGCACAGTCGAGAACGACTTCATGGTGTACTTGCCAATTTCTGAGATCGATGCGTCAATTGCCCGTGCTCGTCGTCGGCGTCGTCAGTACCCAAATAACATTTATGACAAGCGAGAGTTCGTCTAAATAGTAGACATGAGGTGTGGAGGTAGTTTTCCATTACAAACGAACCAAAATCATTTAATCTTCCTTAATTTTTTTCCTCCCAACTACTCTGCGAGAACTTTTCCGAGTACCTCGACGCTCTGTTTGAAACTGTCCCCTTCGCTCTTGCAATCGAATCTTACTTTTTCTTCCCACCTCACTTGCTCCCTGCCGCCGTTACCGATGTTATATTCAGCGGACCATTCTTCAGCTGACAGAAGAGGCCCTGGCGAGGTGGCGGTCGCCTCAGCCTCTGCCTCTGCCTCTGCCTCCTCAATTGACGATATTGATTCAGACAAGTCCTTGAATAAAAGCAATTGACCCCTCTTCACCCCCTTAAGTAATTTCTCGTCCTCTACAACGACGTAACCTCTGTTGGAGTAGAGGATTTTCGCCGGCGTGTTGGTGTTTTCTACTTTGAGATGGAGGCACGAACACCGCCACTATCAGGAGCGATGAGAGCGAGTTAGAATCGGCCAGAACAGGGCACGAACAAGCCGAAAAAACCCCGGCAAAAACTCGGCAAGAAAGAAACTCTGCCGCGACATGCAAGAACAAAACTCACCCCATGACTGACAATCCTCTCGCAAAAATCAACCAATTCGCCACCTAAACCCTTCCCCCTGTGGGACTCGTCAACTGCAAGATCACTGCGCACAAAAAAGCGCCTAGTTAGAAAATCACAGAATAAAACTACTCAAAATACGAGAAAAAAAACAGCAGGCGTTCTCATCTCACCTCAAATACGGTCGAGGCGTGCCCCTGGCTGTTGCCTGGTGCCTGGTCCTTGAATTTCCGGCATCAATGTCAACAAAGGCTACAATTTCCTCCACCGGAGTGGGAGATGTCACCACAAACATCGAATGAGGGAAGGTGTGATACCGATGGTAGTTATTTTGGAGGCGGTTGAGCTATGGCCCCATTGCGAATAAGCAAAAGAGCACAAGGTCGTGTTAGAAGCAAAGAGCACACCTGAATTCGAGCCGCGGCTTTACTCAAAGCATACCATCGCATATTCTCACCTCTTTCAACACATTTGTCCTGCCAAAAAACCCACCACCTCCACCATTGCTATAAAAACTTTTTACGAGTAACTCAGCAACCTCTCTCAAATCCTTAAATTCAGCCTCACGCACTGTATATATCTCTTCTTTCTTCGAATCACCTCCCTCTCTACCTCTAACAATTATGGGCGGATAGGTCGAAATAAATGTCGAAGGAACTTGGGAGTCCATCAGTATTGATGACTTCGCTGACAAGGCTGAATATTTTTTCACCACAGTCCTTCGTCTTATCGGAATGTGTCGAGAGTGCGAGAAAGCAGAACCACATGACACCGAGAGAAGTAGGAGGAGGGCTACGAGAAAAAAACCCATTCTTTATGTACTTGGTCAAGGAATTTCTCCGGTGAGCTGGACGAGGGATAGTGTGACTGGACAAGTGATTGAAGAATTTTCGACAAAAATCGCCACCAGTCGAAGAAAAAAAGTATTGGTGATCTCTGCGTCGATTGATTTGAAGTTGTCGATTGAGAATTTGCCCCCTTCTTAAATCTTCGCCTAAAAAAAACCCCAATCAATTTCCACATCCCCTTGGTTTTTACCCTTTACGCAGGATTCTTTCAGTTTCGACCACGAGAGGTAATCGACCTGCGTTTTCCATCCCACAGAACTCACCGGTAAGATGAAACGTGCCCTTCAACGCGCCCAATCTACGGACCTGGAAAAGGGGGCCTCAAGCTCCTCCCCCTCCTCTCTGCCCCCTCCCACGAAAATTACTCGCCTAGCTTCTGCCCCTGCATCCATAACTGTTTCTGCGCCCCCAGCGCACCAAATAAATAGGGATGGACCTGAGCCTGATGGTTGGTTTATAAAACACCAAAACTCTGCATTGGTTGCTGAATTGAGGGGGTTCAAGAGAGAGATAAATTGCTTGGTAAGGGAGAGGGACGAGAGGAGAAAAATTAGCGAGAAAGCTCTGGAAGGGGTGAGAAAATTGTCCCGGGAATGGAGGAATCTCGAGATTGGTGTTGGGGAAAAGCTAGGTGGGCAGGAGATAGTGCAGCGGATTTTGCAGATTGAAAAGAAGAAAAGGAGGGTGAACAGGAAGGTTGACGAGAAAATGGACGACGGTGACAATGATAATGATGGAGGTGACGATGATTTTGAGATCGGGGTCGACATTGACGAGAGAAAGACGAGCAGGACACATCCATTAGACTCTGGTGAGGAGGAGAAGAATGACATGGTCCTGCACGAAATCTGCAGGGTTTTTTCGTCTTTCAAGCCTCATCCCTTCGTTGCTGAGAGCAAGGATGATTATGATGATGATATCGGTGATAGCGATGATGACGGTCAGGACCCGACGATATTCCTAGCTAGGGAATCGGCGGCTTTGGGGAATAGGGCCGAGTATGTTTCCACGGGGATTCAAAATCTGCTGAAAAATGTCAACACTCCCACCCCCCCCGCATCCTCTTCCACCTCCGCCGATAATGATTCCGCCCTTTTGAACTCACTTTCTGAAATCGACCACCTGAAGACAACTCTATCTACTGTTCTATCTTCCCGCACGGAAGCGCTCCGTCTGGCACGCCGTGCCAATCGAAAGCTTGACAGGCTGGCGACGGGACAGAGCCTTTCTGCTGTCCTGGATGATGAGGGGAAGAGGAAGTTGAAGGAGAACGAGAAGAAAAAGGAGGAGGCAGCAAAAAGTGCCAATGCCAACAAAGGCTCCGGCGACAACGCTAACGAAGGCGACGGCGACGGCAAGACGTCGGCGGAGGATGCTATGAAATTACAGCAGCTTGAGGACCTCTGCTCGCACAGGATGAAAAAGATTGAAGAGCTTGCCAACAACTCCGCAGCTTTGGAGAATAGGATCACCCAACTTACTACGGAGAACAGTAAAATGATCGATGCTGTCACTTCCGGAGACGGCGGTAGCAGCAGCACGAGCAGGGTGTTGATGGAAATTACCAACAAGCTGAAGGCAACAGAAGCGCAGCTAAGAAACGAGAAAGAGCTGAATGACATCCTCAAACCGCAGTACTCTGTTATGGAAGGGAAGCTACAGCAGTCGGAGAAGGCTCTGAGCGAAGTGGAGGCCCAGAATAGCCGCCGATGGGAGGCTCTGCTAGCAGAGAAGGACGGAAGGCAGAGCGCAATGGAGAGAGAGATCGTGACCTTGAAGCACAAGCTCCACCAGAGCTTGGAGGGCGCTCGGCTCGCCGAGACTGTCAAGAGCACTCTGAACGAAACTCGGCTTTTGGCCGAGAAGTTACAGAATCACAACACCGACCTCAAGAAGAAAAATACGGAATTGACCAAGAAGAAGAGCGAGGCGAGTGGGAAGGCGGCGGCCAAGAAACCAACAGGAAAGGAGACGGTTGCAGACCTTCTTAAGGTGAATACCGACTTGAGGAAGAAGCTGGGGGAACAGAACGCGACGAATGATAGTTTAATACTGGAGGTGAGGAAATTGTCAATGTGGAAAAGAACCCCACGTACTTCACACGAAATTTACCAAAACCTAACCAAAAATCTACTCGAACACTCGAACAAACCTGCGCAACAGATCGAAGCTTTGGTGGAGCGCTTCGAGAGCGTCAGCCAGTCCAACCTCAAGCTACTTAAGGAGAATGACGATAAGGATAAGACCAATACAATGGCAAAGAGCGAGATTATCAAGCTGAGGCAGCTCAACGAGGTGTACAAGGATGAGAGATTGAGCCTGCTCCGGCAGGTGAAAGACGCAGAAGAACTGGGAACGGCGAGTAGGAGAGCAGTTAGCCTTGGAGAAAAGATCAGAGAGGAAATGATCAAGCAGGAGGAAGTGTGCGAGGGGCTCCAGAGCGAGATGGTCAAGGTGAAAAATGAAGCAATCAAGGTGAAGGCTGTCGCTGATGAGGAGCAGCAGCATCTTCAGGCAACATTGAAGGCCCTCGAAGAGGACAAGGTCAATTTGGTCGCTCGCTGCGACGAGCTCACGAAGATGAACGGTCTCGCGGCGAACGAGAAGACACAGCTCGAGGAAAAGATCATGCTCGATGCTAGGAAGAATCAGAACAATGTGGGCCTCAGCGGATCGGCGGATGCTGATGTCAAGTTGTTGCTACAACAGAACAGTATACTTAAGGGCAAGCTCACATGTCACGTTTGTAATACACGGGAGAAGGATTGCATCATTACGAGATGCAATCACATGTTTTGCAAGCAGTGTATTGAGAACAACCTCAGTCTCAGGAAGAGGAACTGCCCTGCCTGTAACACTCGCTACAGCGACACTGACGTAAAGGATATCTGGCTGACAGGCTAAAGTTCAGACTGAACGAAGCCTCAAATGAAAAGCAAATAACGAGGAAGTGTTTTTTCGTACAACTACTACCCATTTTCATTTTTTCTATCCTTTTCCTTTTTGTGTTTGATCTGCGATCTGCGATCTGCTTCTTATAAATGAGGTATATATTTTCAAAACAAGTTGCTATTGCTGCTGCTTCGATCAAATCGCTTCAAGCGGAACCTCCCCCTATTGCTGCTATCACCGTTGCCATTTCCATTGCTTTGACTGCTCGCAAAAGAATCATTGCTGTTTTCCAGCAGCGATTGATCTCTGACAGGATTTCCCAAATTAGGGAATTGAGGGACCATGTTGCCATTGCTGTTACTTTCTTTGTTGTTGTACACAAATCCAGGAGGACGGACACGTTTCCGGCTGACATTGTCTTCGTTATCCATACTATCTGATGAAAGATCAAAATTGCGGTGTGGAGGTGGCCTCGGGCTATACAGAGGTTGTCTCGGGTTATACATTGACAACCTTCTCTCGTACTTCTCCCTATGCAAACTGCCCAACATCTTATTCATGTCTTCATACCCCGACGGGGTCGTGGGTTGAGACGACGTGTTCCAGCTCATTGAACTGTTGTTATTGGGGGTCGTTATCGAGGTGAAAGGGGATGCCAATGGAGGTGGGGGAGGAAAGTTACTGTTGTTGACTACCACTGCACCATGACGATCCCTATTGGCAAGATCTTCAAGGCTTGTTTCACTCTCCCCAACACTCTTCAACCCCGGACTCTTCATGCCCGCAGATTCCCCAAAACCATCGATATTCTCAATCCTCATCCGCTTTGCCCGGCTCACCACTTCATTGAAAGCTCCGTTGGGACCACCTACATCACCACTTATTACGCTCTCAGCCCACGATCTCTTCCCTTCATTTTGGGCTCTCCGCTTCCCTCCAACTCCAACGGCATTCGAAGAAGAGCCACCCCTTGCCGGCAACGGGAAGCGAGAACTTTTGCGAACAGGACTCTCAGGACTCTCCATGGAGTCCTGTTCAGACATGCCCAAGCTGTTGGCTTCTCCCTGTGAATACTCATCATTCATCGTCGGCGAACCTATTAGAATAGCATAGCAGGCGCCTTGACCCACCTTGGTGGTGCGTGGTGGTGGAGAGAATTCTACGTTGGGTGTGTAGGTGGATTGAGATCAGGCTCGCGTGAATTGAGAGTTAATTGGGCGTCGAGAGGCCCTTAATACAATGTATAAGTCAAACACGAAGAGTTTTGACGTAAAAAATTAATCTTAGTGGAGAAAATGCTTTTTTCCCCCATGCATTGTGCGAGAGGGTGCACGCCATGAAAAAAGTAATAAACATTATCCCGTCCTTTCCCCTTCTACTACAGAGAGCACAACACAAATACCGCCACCGTAAGCATTTTTTTTGCCCTTAAATTTGGGCTGAGAGCGAACTGGCGCAAAGCGAGAGAGATGCGTCATGCCGCTCTCTTCCTCTACCTCGTCACTAGTGCCTGTGTGAGGGGCTTTATGTTGCCAGTGCAGCAAAGTCACAAACCTTCCTCGTCCCCTCTCCTCTTTGTTTCCAATATTCCACCTCGGTGTTCTTTACCTCAGTCTTTATCTCTCTATGCCAAGAAGAAGAAGAAATCACCTGGTGGGGTGAGTGAGGCCAAGCTCAAGGCTCTAGAGACTCTAGAGAGGTTGGAGAGTATGGAAAAAGGCGCCCCTTTGGACGTCAGTGCTGTCGACGTTGGGGCTATCGACGTCGGGGTTGCTGTTGCTGATCTCACAGATGATGGCGAAGAGATGCTCTCCGGAAAGGAGCTGAAACGACGCGCCAAAATGCTAAAGAAATCATCAAATGCCTCTCCGCCTCTCAATGACATTGATAATAAGTACAAAAAAGACAGTAGCCGCGATAATAACGAAGATGACGGATCGGAATCGTCGACCAAGAGGAGCAAGAAGGAGCTCAAGGCAGAGAAGAGAGAGATGGATAAGCAGGAGGCAAAAAAGCGGAAGAAGAAACCGGCGGATGATGCTGTTGAAACAGGCGACAATTCACTTGGAACGGATTCTGAATCAGATTCCCGAGCAGAATCTACACCTCAATCGCCGCCACCATTGTCAGAGCCACAAACATTGGAGGAAAAGGTCAGGAAAAACCGCCCTCCTCCTCAAGTACGCATAATGAGCAATGTCCAGCCCGGATTTGTCTCCCTCGCTCTTTCTTCCGTGGGCGTGACGTACCGGAATCAGGAGGTGCTGAAGGATGTGTCTTGGGAGGTGAAAACAGGTGACAGGATAGGTCTCGTGGGCGCCAACGGGGGGGGAAAGACAACCCAGCTGAATATTTTGGGTGGACTTGCTGAGCCAACTACTGGAGATGTCATAAAATCAGCGGCGGACCTCCGAGTATCCATCCTCAGGCAAGAATTTGTCGACGAGCTCGTTCCAGAAAGACCTCTGAGGGATGAGTTTAGGAGCGTTTTCAAAAAGGAGAACGCCATTCTCTTAAAATTGAAAGAAAACGAGGAGGAACTTGAGAAAATGACCGGCGGGGACACTGATGGTGACAGGATGCAGGAAATACTGGACGAGATGGCAAAGCTGCAACAACAGGCAAACGACAAGGATGCATTCAATCTAGACAGCAGAATCAGCAAGGTGATGGATCTGATGGGATTCACTGAGGAGGAAGGTTCTTCGCCGGTGAAAAACTTTAGTGGTGGCTGGAAGATGAGGATTGGATTGGGAAAGGTGCTCCTCCAGGATCCGAACATCCTCCTCCTTGATGAGCCTACAAATCACTTGGACCTGGAGTCTGTCGAGTGGCTGGAATCTTTCCTGAAGAACCAAAACATCCCCCTTGTAATTGTGTCGCACGACCGTGAATTTCTCGACCAGGTCTGTAGCAAGATTGTCGATACAAACGGGGGCTCCGCAACGTCCTACGAGGGGAACTATAGCAGGTTCTTGAAGCTCAAGAAGGAGAAGATGGATTCGTGGGAGGCCAAGTACAACCAGCAGGAGAAAAAAATAAAAGAGGACAAGCAGTGGATGCAAAAGATGAAGGTAAAGCAGCCAGTGGCGGTGAAACAGCGGCAAGCGAAGCTTGAAAAGTTTATGCAGTCGGATGAATATGTGAAGAAGCCTCCGTTCGAGGGTAAACCTTTCAAATTTCGCTTCCCCCCCGCTCCACGCCTTTCTTCCGAATGCGCCCTTGTAGCCTCTGTTACTCATGGCTACGGCGGGAGACACTTGCTTGACGGGGCAGATATGTTTGTGGACAAGGGGGATAGGATTGCGGTGCTAGGACCAAACGGGAGCGGGAAATCGACGCTCCTCAGGTTGCTAATGGGGAAAGAAAAGTGTGACAGTGGCGAGGCCAAGATCGTCGGCATGAATGTCGTGGCAAATTACTTTGAGCAGAACCAAGCTGACGCCCTTGACTTGAATTTAACTGTCGAGCAGACAGTCGAAAAAGCTAGCAGTGACCACAGTTACAACGACCTTAGGAAGCTTATGGGACAATTTTTGTTCAAGGGCGACGCCGTCAAGAAAACAGTTGCCCAGCTAAGTGGGGGAGAGAAGGCTCGACTCTCTCTCTGCTGCATGATGCTCCGCCCGGCCAATTTGCTCGTCTTGGATGAACCGACTAACCATTTGGATATTCCAGCCAAGGAGATGCTCGAGGAGGCGTTGCAATATTTTGATGGGGCAATGATCCTCATTAGTCATGATCGCTTTTTTATCAGCAAGGTGGCGACTACTATTGCAGCTATCGAGGAGAAAAAAATTGTAATTTACAGCGGGGATTACCGATATTATATGGAAAAGAACGCTGAAATTAAGAACAAGGTTGAGAGTAGGTATATTGGGGGGGGCGGGCGAATCACGAAAGCAGTTGTGCCAGTTCTTGAGGAGGCAAAAAAAAGTTTTGGGGGCAAGGCGCCCGGAGTCAGTGGTCGATTGGATAAGGGTGTGAAGAACGCGAAGCGAATGAAGCAATAAAAACGAAAAAGAATTGAGTAGTTTTATGTGTCCAACTTCTATCGTCTTTTAGCAAATAATACACTAATCACTAACAAAGTCAACTTCCTCCTGAAAAGGTGTTTGTTTACTCCTGCGACAAGAGCAAACAGGCTCCTCTCAAAATCCAGTGACTTGGTTTGTGCGTTCTTGTTGGTAGAACGACATTAAAGATGAAGAAGCGATCTGTCCTGGCGGGATATTTGTACACGGCAATATTGTAACCTCCGTGGCTTCCATAGTCTCCTTCCATCGCTTTCTTTTGAGTCTTCGTAACAGCAGTGACAAATAATACTGGCAAGGGAGAAAAGAGCTTTTTTGGAGGGCTCTCTACCAAGCTGATTTCGCTCTTGCTCCAGGCCGCCCCCTCCAAGTACAAGCCATGCACGTAGACTCCCTCCTTTGGAGCCCTTGCGACCTGGCCCTCACTGTCATACTCCGTAACTTCGGTGTGGATCTCAACTCCATCCAAACTCCACTTGTCGTTGACGTGCTCCCTGGTGACATCTTGCTGCACCGCCGTCAAGAATCCTTGGGCATTGAAAAATCCCGTCATCCAGAAGCTGTTCAATTTCTTCTTCTTACCATTCTCGCTACCAAGCGATAACCACCCGACAAGTTGACTGTTGCGGTTGAGCAAGCCACTGTACCAAAGGCCAAGATTGGGGCTGATCCAAGAGATTTCGTCCCCGCTAGGTGCGAAAACCCAGCTAGTAGGGACCCGGGCATTATTGATGCTCACAATGCTATCCAAAACAACCTCAGTCGTGACAACCTCACCGCGAATGGCACTCTGCAGAGTATTGAGAGCGGAGCGAACCCGCACAATGACTGCCTGCAACCTTTGAACCTCCTGCATCAAAAAGACATTGAGCGGCTTTCCCATTCCTCCAAGCCCGCGGATCTGGTCCATGTAAAGATCTTCTACGTAATCATTAGGCATCGTAGCGAGCAGCTCTTCGCACTTCTCGTAAACAACTTCCTCTCTGCTTTTCCCTCCCCCTGCCCCTCCTCCCGTCTTGGGCTGAGTCTCTAAAATTGTGTTGAGCAGCTGCGCCACCTCCTTGTTCCTAAATGTGAGGTCTGCGTTGGGGTGCAGGCCAAAAATCTCGGGAGAGTCATTGCTGGGGAAGTTTCTAATTGCATTCTGGTATTCAGTGTCCTCACTGCACGCGGGTATTCCATACTCAAAGTCTCCAGGCATCTTACCAACCATAACGCTAGGATTGAAGGTAAACCCACCTCCAAGCGTCAACGGCGACAACCATTCACTCACATAAGTACCAAACAAGCGACGGTCCATATTGTCCGTGATCTTCCCCCCGTATTGTGCTTCCCAGACCATGTACTGCAGGGTGGGCCAACTCAGGGCACCGTTGTACAGGTGTTTCTCCAAAAAGGCGAGACAAGCTGTCAGGTCCCCATCGTTGTATTCATAAGGAACGCACCATCCTAACGGGCCGAACTTCCTCCTCTCCTGGACGATACTGTGTAAGAAGCACAATCCAAACAGGAGTGTTCTCCATTGAACTGTTTCGATCCTCTCAAGCTTGTCTTGGTCTACAATAACCGTGTAGCTCCTTAGCAATCCTGCTTTCAGGCCGTTGGGTGGCTCGGTTGTAACCTTAGTGCACATTTGCAAAAGGCCGATTGGGAAATCGACGTGAGGCTCGCTCGTGATGAAAAGCCTGAAGTCCTCGTGGCAAGTGTCTGCAATTTTTCTCAGCAGCTCCTCCAAGCCGTCCATGAAATCCAGACCAAGGTGCGAATTCTGTAGCATTACCCAGCTACCATTGACCATAGCCCCGTTGATAGCCTTCATAGCCACAACGTCTTGGCCCTCTCCCATGCTCACGCAGGCAATCTCTCGCTTCTTTTTCTTTGCCAATGCCTCGGTCGCGTCCGTGGGGTCCGCTCCTGCGCTCAGTAAGTAAATGACAGGGACTGTGTGTTTCATTTCGCTGTAAATAAGCTCAGTGGTGTCGCTGACTGCCTTAACGAACTTGTTCCCCATCGCAGGATAGCCGTCAACAGTCTCCATTTTATTGACGAACTCTCCTCCCGCAACCTGCGTTCGGTCCTCCCTCAGGCACCTCACCAGCAGCATTCGTAAAAATGGTCCGGTTTCCTTGTCAGCGATCAGCAGAGTTTCATAACCAGGGATCTTGCAGTTCTCCGGCTCGTTATCATTGTACCACGCCTTCCAGTCATCCTCTTCTCGACTCACAGAATCAGCAATACTCTTGAATATAGGCTTGCTCATGCCAAGTTGCACCAGGTTGAGCCACGCACTGTCACTCAGCCACGTAAAAGGCTTCTTTCGGACATTATTAACATTCAGACCCGCCCCTCCCTTCAAAAAGAGTGTAACATCCTCGTCCGCCAGCCTTCCCGACGTGATCAATATCTTGAGCATCAGCATAAGCTTAAACGAATTTTTGTCTCTAGTGTAAAGCCCGCGATCTACGTAACGGTACACGTTGTAGGTCATCTCTTCGATGATATTGGCCACCCTCTTGCTAGCCAGGCTCGCCTTCTCGGCTGTGTCCATGGACCGGTCAAACAAGTCCTGGAACTGATCTAGGCTAGTCTGATACATGCAATTCACTTGGCTCATGTCAACGATGCAGAAGTAAAGTACGCTGCCCCTAGTAGCTACAGGTCGGTATTGTTCACGTTTCTCGTTGATACTAATCTTCGTTTCCCCTGCCGCTACGAGTTTCTGATTAACCTCCGTTGCCTTGGCCTTGGTGTTCCCAAGCACTACGATGAGCTCATCATCGTCCAGTAGGTTGCCAGTATTGGCACTAAGACGCTCCAACAATAGCTGATCAAGCTTGAGCAAGCTCTTCGTGTTATTCGTGACTTCTTCCATTACCACCTTGAGCTGGTCCTCCAGGCTCTTTTGTTCCTTTCCAATTACCCTGCCCAAGAGCTGCTCCTCAAGTCCTCTTTGAGTAACAGTAAAGTCAACCATTGTGGTCTTGGCCTGGTCCTCGGGAGAAAAGTGAGGATTTGGGAGACGGGTGGTCATATACAACATGAATTCGTCGTTATACTCGCACAACTTGTCGCTCACGTTGATGTATTTGCTCTTAGCTTTGACGATAATCTGCTTCTCCAAAACAGGGTTGAGAAGGGGGTCGATTTCATTCTCAACGCTCACAATCAACAGTGCCCTGCCTTCGCACATGCAGAACTCTAGCTGGTCCCTTAGCTTGGGGTTGGTCAGAGTCGTGCTTCCGAAGGATGGGAGCCTATCCGCTTCATGCACCTTGATCCATGCTAGCGCCTGCCCTTGAGGATCGACAAGAAGGGGGAAGCGAGAGCTCCTTGTGACAAGGATCCCGTTCTGAATGGACAACGGGTCTCCAGGCAAACCCTCCATGCCCCAGTCTCCAACCGTACCTGCATCGACCAGAAAGTCCGTCAAACCGATGTTGGAGCTTGCTGGTATCTGCCTTTCCTTCTGATCACCACAGAAAAGGTCCCTCACGATATGGTCACGGAATTGTTGATTAAACGGACCGCAATAGCTTACGAAAGCGCAAGCAACCCCAACATCACCAACCAGACGTTTCCTTCGGTCATTGAATTTATGGCTGTCGTCAGTCCATCGTTGCCTCTCTCCAGCAAGGCCATCGATCAAGGACGTCGCTTGGTCCATCTTCTTCCTAGTTCGTGCCGCCCCATCTTCGATCTCCCTCTTAGTCTCCATCTGCTTCTCAAAGTCCCTCTGCAATTGTGCTAACACCTCCTGGCATGCCTCCAACTTCCTCTGAGCCTTGTCCAATTCAAGCTGAGCAGTGTGCAACCTCGCCTCGGCGAGCGACAGCGCCTCTAGCTTGGGCTTGACAATCTTACTAGCCTCGTGGTAGTACTTCATGGCCCTCGCCCAGGTGCATAGGCCTTCCGCTGCCTTACTCGCATTCCTCGCTACAAGCGGATCAAATCCGTCGAGCTCAAGATAGGGCAACAAAAACTCAATCGTCTCGTCGTTAATATGGTCCTTTTGGTACTTGCTGAAGTAGAAAATGTTATCAAGGAACTTTTTCTCGATAAGCATTCCACTCTTCTGTATCGCAAAAGAATCTTTGATGAACGCAATGGTCTTTTTCTCCTTTCCAATTCCCAGAATGATGTCACTTGGCTCCGGTTTGACCATCTTTTCCATTTTGAGGAGGGCAACGCAATCGAAAATCAGCTTGATTATATCTCCCGGTTTACCCAGTTTCTTGAGCTCATTCAGGTCGTTTGGTTTGATGCTGTTCACAGCCCTCTCGGCCTCATCAACGTAGGGCTGCGCCTTTGCCAAATCTTCCTCAGCAAGAGCCTTTTCTGCCTCGATTTTAGCCTTTTCATCCTCGCAACCCTTCTTGATAATGCTAACGGCGTCAGCCTCTTTTTTAGCGTCCATACTGCTTAGCTCTAACTTCTTCAGCATTTCATTGGTTGATTCTTCAGCCTTCCTCAGCTTAACTTCCTCGTCTGCCAAGACGACCTTCATAGTCTCAACATCCTCCGCACCTTGCTGCAATTTTTCTAAGCCAACAGTAACGCGACTGGAAGCTAGCTGTAGCTCTTCAAGCTTTTCTGTGTACATTTCTCGGTACACATTTAAGAAGCTCAAGTAGGATTTGGGCGTCTGGTACACATGCCGACGCATCTTTATGAAGTAATCTTCACAAGCTTGGACTACCATGGTATGAACGCCACCGAAGTGCTCGATGAGGTTTTCTTTGACCTCCTCGTCGCAGTCAATCTCAACATCACCGATAAATCCCCTGCTGACCGCTACCAAAGCTTCCTTCGGCCATTCCATGAAGAAGTTGATACTGCAGCCGTTGATAAGCCCGGGAAACTTTCGCGCTCTCTCAGGAAGCTTAGGGTTGACAGGCGAGAAGGCTAAGACAAAGTGCAAGTTCGCCCGCACCCGGTCAATGAAGAAGCGCACCAAGTTTTCGGGCGTGTCGACAAAACCTGGCCTCTCTTTCGCTGCAATTGGCCTCAGCTCGGCAGCAATCACCTGCAGCTCGTCTTTGGGAAAAAGATTGGCTATCTCTCCCGTCATAAGGACACTGTTGATGACCTCCAAAAAGTCGTCGTTCTTCACCTCGCTATCACTCATCAGGAACATAACGCCCTTGCCTTCCTGTCCAGCAATCTTGTAGAGATCCCTGAAGTCGTCTAGCAGAGCCTGCACCCCATACGTCTTGGTTAAGACTATTTGGAAGGAGCGGTGGCCCGCCATGTAGGCTGCTAGCCGACTTAAACACTGTTTGCCGCTTCCTCCTACTCCGACGAACAGCAGGCTGCCCCTGGGTGTCCCTATCACTCTGCTCACCCTCATGAGGTGCTTCATGGCGTCCTCAAACAGTATCAGATTCATGCGCTTTCCAGGGAACTCCTCATTGAATTGTTCCAGGAATTTGCTTGTCCTGCTAGTCAGGTCCTTGAGTTCTCCTCCCTTCTCATAAATTTTCGGTGCCTCCATAACGAGTACCCCGTCCTCGTCATACTCGTCTTCTCGTAGGAAGTCAACAAAGTAGCTGTCACTCACGACGCTCTGAAGCAGACCACCGTCGCCGCTAGCGTCGTTGTCACCGCTAGAGCCCTCTCCAGCCTCTCCAATCGACTTACTGCTCTTGCCTTTAGCAGTGACCGTTTTTCTACCGACAGTACTCCCGCGAGTAGTCCCGCGCGATTTCATCCTGCTCTCAGGCTTGCCCTTGCTCACCTTATTGCCGTCGACCTCCCCGCCCAGGGTAAGAACCTCGTCCGATACGAGGAGCCCAGTGAGGCGGTCAAGCTCGACCATAAATGTGCTCTTGTCTTCGCTCACGCTCAACTTATCCATAAAGACGCGAGTGCACTCATGCCTCCACAATTGTCCGAGAGTCACTTCGTTGCCCTTGATACAGTCCTTAGGCACTCGCAATATTCCCTGAAAAATTCTGCTCAATTCCCTCATGTTCCAGACGTACATGAATTTTGCTGGTGATGGAAGCATTTTGCTCCTAACAAAGCGCCAAAGCTCGATTGTCAGTCCCGGGATTTTACTCACAAACTTGTTGAAGGCAAAGTCAGTCTCCGGGAAACGACCGTTCATCATCTTTCCATAGATGCCCAGGATAGTGTTGACAGGCGGGACAGTCATATTGAAGGCAAAAAAGTGCCGCTTAAGGCGGTTGGGGATATCATTCTTGCCGCCACTAGGGTGATTCATGGCACCAATGTAGACAAGATCTTCAATAATTTTTAAATCTCCTCGCTTGTCCTTGTCTAAGAAGCAGTAGCCATTGGTCTCAACTAGCTGCCTCACGATCTCGTTAGTTGGCTGATCTCCCCAGCTATTGACCTCTGGCATGCTCATGTCGTCTACGAAGACCGTCATACTCTTTCCCCCCGGGGGCCCAAAGTTTTTGCCTCCCCTCTTGTCTAGCTCACCGTCAATACTGCTTTGGAACATGTTGGGAGTAGTGGCAAAGGAAAAATTGATCCTCTTAACAAGCATTCGGTCGTTGTCCATTCGATCAAAGTACATTTCCGTGGTGCTTGTTTTAGACGTCCCGCTTCCTCCAACAAGAAGCACGGGCATTTTTCGTTTCTGGAAGTTTTCCATAAGGAAAATAGCTCTCGTGCTGTCAATTGTTGGGATGAGAAGAGTAGAGAAATCGAGCTCCCCTCCGCCAGTCGGGTACTCCCACTCTTCAGCAACCCACTTCTCCCACTCCATAACGTCGTTAATGCAGTACATGTACACGCTATCACTCTCGTTTGTCTTCGGAGGCATGACGTTGCTTTTTGAGCGCAAATATTCGTCGAACGTCAACCTGTCCTTTTCCTCGTACATACTTCCACAGCTCCACACCAGAGCAAACAAAAATAGCCTCTCCAGCTCGTTATCCATATCATCCCCAGGCTTACTGAGATCAGCCGTCTCCAGCATGACGCTGATTAGCTGAAAGCAGCGGGTGACCATACCTACTCTGCTCATGGTCATGACCTGTGCGCAGTTCCTGTTCATAAAATTGAAAAGGTCTCCAATTTCGCGGTCGTTCTTACTAACACCCACGAACTTGAGGAAGAGATCGCTCAGGCGGGAGCGTACAGCACCTTCTTGCGTATTTTGGAGCCAAGCTTCAACCACCGGACTCCAGTCCAGGTCGCTTGCACTGACATAGATGATACCAGCACGAGAAACAGTCGCGGGACTCGCATTCCTCAGATCCTCCACTTCAAACATGATCTTGACATTGTCTGTCATGGGGATTCTGTCTCCGTTGGCAAGGGTCAAGATCTTGTTGTCGTCTAGGACTGTGTTCAGGTTCTCAATCCAAATAGCGTCGACAGGACCGTCGGCCACGATCCAGGTATTGTAGCTGTTCCCCCTGTTGTTAAATTTTTGCCATATTGCGGCAAAGATACCCGTAGTCCACTCTCCCGTGAGTTTGTCCGTCTCGCCAAACATTTCTTCGGCACGGATAGCCTTGGGATTCATCTTGATCAGTTTGTGGTTGATTTTCATCGTAGAAGAGAGCGCCTCGCTAAGAGTGTTGAGAATGCTCGTCTTTCCTGCACCAGCTGGTCCCACAAGCATGATTCCATGTCGCACCTTTGTCGTGTCGTAAAGCTGGTTGACCTTGAGTAACCAAGACGGATGGAGAATCTGCTTGTGGCTTAGCACGACTTTTGTGATGGCTTCAGTCATGGTCGGATCACTGCCGCTCTCAGGCATCCCAACATTGGGGAATAGGTCCCCAAGAAGAGAGAGGAAGAGAGGAATATCCTGGCTCACCAGTTTAGACAGATTCATGTCACGTAAGGTGCGTAACATGAGGATATCCTCGCTTGTGGTCAGCTCCATTCGCTTCGTTGCACCTGCCGTCCTTAGCACGCTCAGAATGTTCCTAAGGCCGAAATCATAGTGCTTTTGTTTGCTCAGCTGCTGTTCGCATAGCCTGTAGAGAACATTGAACTTGCGTGCAAGCTCGACGAAACTGCTGTAGCCAACACTGCAAAGCTTGACCTTCATAATGATCTCACGATCTGGGACCATCATAGTGACGCCACGGAAGAGCGCCTTAAGATTTTCGGGGAGTTCTTGACGACCTGCGTAGCCGGGGTTCATGGTAATGAAATAGCCAACATCGGGGTTGAGTGAAACTACCTGGCTATCGCCGGGGAAAGTGAATGTCTTGGACTGAGTGCGCTTGGCATTGGTGATGGAAAGGACCTGTTGGGCAACAACGGACAAGACCGGCAGCTCGATGCGGTTAAATTCGTCGAAGCAACCCCACAAACCAGCCTGACACAGACCTTTGAAGATCTTGGCCATGTCCGTGAAGCGCTGCTGATCAGTACAGTTCGTGACGACAACGAATATTCCCAGCGTCCTACCCAAATCTTTGGTGGTCTCAGTTTTTCCAGTTCCAGCTGGACCCGCGGGAGCGCCGCCCAAACACATACCGAGCGCCTGGGTTAGCGTGATGTAACACCTGTCTGTGAGAGGTGTGATGACCAGTCGCTCTTTGCAGCCCAGGTACTCCCAGGCATACTTGATGTCTGTGTCGCAAACACTGATGACGGCTGCACCAGGACCATGGCGATCTTCGCTGTTTGGACGCCAGTAGAAGCGAGCTTGCTTAAGCCACTCGAAATCGTTAGCGTCGGTGATCTTTCGTTCCTTGTAGAGCTTAACTAGGTCCGCAAAGACGTCTTTCTGGTGAACGTGAATTGTAACTAAGGTTTCAATCTTCGTTCGGTTCATCTTACTGCCAAGGTCAGTGAGACACCAGCTGCTGAGTTCCGATAGAATGGCTTGTTGCGTTTTGTTTGTGTCGGCCATGACTCCTTTGCTGCTCTTGCATTTTTCTAAAGCCGTTTGGCACTGCAGCGTCCAATTCAATTGTATCCCCAGAAGCGCAAATTGACCACAAGAGGCGTCGACGAACTCTTTGAGAGGACCACTGCAGGTTGCGGCCGCAGTTTCGCAAAGCCCTTTCATCGATTTCTGCATCTTGTCTTCCAAAACAGAGAGCCAGTCCTCAATGTTCCCGACGGCTTTAACGTCAGACAAAAGCGGAATGACTTCTTCTTCACTGCCGCTGATGGCCTTAAACTTCTTGATGGTAGTCTTGTCTGCCTTATCGTGGACGACTTGGCTAATGCTGTCGAAGACCTTTTCGTAGTAGGGCTGCATTTGCAGGGGATCCGATCCCTGGGAGAGGATGAGCAGCAGGACTGGATTGCTGACGAAGTAGAAACGGGGGAACTTGTTTCTCTTCTGCTCGAGATAGCCTTCAAGAGACTTTTGGCATTTCTCCAACTCTGCGTATAGCACTGGCAAAGCGTTGCGGAGGAGCTCATTGTTACAGCACGCAACGACATTCATGGTTTCACTAGACTTCTGCATGATCTTAATCCAATCCTTGTCAACCTTGTTAAACTTCTTCGCTTCCAATGGCATCTGCTTGGCAATATCACCTCCCATGAAAACGCTCTCTAAGGACGTCCACATCATTTGAACCTTGACCCAAAGCTCCAATTCATCTGTCGTGTTGCTGAGTTCGGTAAGTTTGAGCTGAACTTCGTCTCGAAAAGGCCCGACATGACGCATACTCAGGAGGGTCTGGAGTTGCAGCTGGGCATCTTCCAAATCTTCAACAACAGCACCGAAAGCTTGAAGTACATGCACGTCGCGATTCTTCCACGGAGTGAATTCAAAATTGCGTCGCGACCACATCTCCTTAATATCATTCAGCTTCGTCTCGATTCCAAGCTGCTTGTCTGCCCCCTCAGTTATTTCCTCGACATCTTCCTTAAATTTAAGAATGTTGCTGCTAAGGATATCCTCTAGAGAGAAATTCTCACCCGAGTAGTTAAAATTCGTCTTGGTAAGAGCAATAACCTCATTCCAGTGACGAGGCTTGACACTATCTTTGGAGAGCTCCCCGACCATGGGCAGAATGTCCTGGAAATCGGTGATTTTCTGTCGAAGCTCGAGGTAAGCGGCCCACTCTTTCAATTTTTTGGGCAGCTTGCGGCACCTAAGGTCAAATGCGTTTGTTGCTTCCACCATGGCATCAAGCTGGTCGTTAAGATCAACCCATAGAATGTTCCTGTAGCCATCGAGAGTGTCGATAACATCCAGATAGAGTGTGTACAGCAGGTCCAGGAGCGAAATCTCTTTCTTGGTCTTTACCAAAGCAGGAAATGCACTCTTCCTCAGCGCGAATAGCTCCTCACCGGCGTTAAACGTCTCGAGTTTACGTTCTCTCATACCGTATCCATCTTGGAACGACCTGAGCTTCTCCACGGCATCCATGGGTGACAGGCCTTCCTGCATGGGGCCATTTTCTTCGAAGTCCTTGCGGAAAGTGACAACGTCAGCTCGAAACTCCTTCATGTCGGACAATAGCTGCTTCTTAAACGTCGTCTGAATCTCAGCAAGCTGGTCTGTCACCTCCTCTGCGTCGTCGACCAAGGCCCCCCAGGTTTTGTGAATAATGGATTTCTGGTCAATTTCCTCCTTGTCCACCACGCCACCTGGCAAGTAACTCTCCAGCATCTGGTACATATCCAGGATGGGATTAATCTCCATTTCGATGCTGCTCTCACGCTCCCTAATCTCTCTTAGCACGTCCATGACTCTTCTCAGGGAATCCAGCCCATCGATTTCAATGTGAAGCTTGCTCTTCGTGACACGAACATATTCGAATAACTCGTACATGCTGTCGCGGGCCTGCTGATGCACCTTATTGCTGTATTGAACCTTCCACTGACGGGACTCGTTACGGAGTTGAAGCTTCAAGTTAGCAGTATTCAAAGAGAGAGCACCGATATTGTGCATCGGAGGGATGAGTTCAATTTCCTGCTCGACTGCCATGAATTTCTGAAGTTCGGCTTCGAAATCCTGAATAGAGGGATTTTTGTTTATGAACTTTTCATAAGCCATCTCCTTGTCATCTTTCCACAACCAATCGTATTTCCGAAAGGTCGAGAGGTACTCTACGACCTGGTTCTTGGTACCATGCAACGCTCCCGTCAAGAGAAGGACAACCTTGATAATCTGCAAGTCACAGCCAAGTTTTGTGAAGAGAGTAGTCTTATCATTTTCCGGAATGCCCTGTTGGCCCCACTCGTACACAGCCTTACTACAGCCAATGACAGCCTTTGCTGCCCGATTGATTGCGCGCTGAACGTCATCTAAAGAGGGCGAAAGGCGCACACTTGGGACAGACAGCTGAACATCGACCTCGAAGAACGGCCGCTCCAAGAAGAGGAAACCTGTGCCGCCGCGGCTGCAAACGCGCTTCTTGACAGCCTCGAGACTGCAATTAACAGATCGGAGGAGGGCCTGGTACGTCAGTTTGTTATAGTGATCACGAAGTTTTTCGACCTCGCGTTGGGGAACGCCCCCAACGCTGGGGTCGAGGGGGAAAGAAGAAACAATTGATATCAGATCATCAACAGCATTCTCAACCTCCGTATTTTTCTCCTTCAGCATCTCAGCCATGCGATCAACGTTTGCCTCTTGCATGCTCACAAAGTCGTCGAGTGTAACAGATTGATCGGTCGGCATATCGATGAGAGACATGCGGGAAATAAACTTGAGGTTCTTCTCCACACGGTTCTCGACAATATCGTTGATCTTGTTAATGAGCTCCTCCAGGCGTTGCAGGCCCACGTGGATATGCATCTTGTAGTTCTCGATATTCATGGATGTCCACGTGAGGGTGATCATGCCGGGACGGAGCTTAAGCTCGAGCGTCTGAAGGTGAGGTTTTAGAAGTTTGGCCACAACAGGAACGATCTGTGACGTGACACGCTCGTACTCATCAAGAGCGTACTTGAGCTCATTATAGTAGTTCTTGAACTTGTTTTCTTGCAAGAGAACGACCTGGGCCTGTTCGGGAATCTGGACACCGATGCGGGCCAGACACTTGCTCTCGCGGATTAGCTGGAGAATTTCTCTGTCAAAGTTAACGTAAAGCCTCCCTGTATCTGGGTGTCGAATGATCAGGGTAGCTTGCAGGCCTGCCTTTGCCGCGTCTACGGATTTCACCCAGGCCTCGTACCAGAGGTATTCGAAGGCCACGAGGGTACGGGCGACCTTATTGTACGTCTTGATAATCTTCTTCGACTCACGAGACTTTAAAACAGAGGAACTTCCCTGAAATTTGTCCATCGGCTCCTCGATGCGTCGCAGCAAGTGGCGAGCCCACATGATATTGCCCGTAACTGGGGGCATGTTACGAGTGCAAGGAGGATTGTGCTTGAAGTGCTCGTAAGTGTCCTGGACTGACGTCAACTCTAGCCCGTAGTTGTTGAAAATGACAGTAAATTTGCTGTCAAGATCCTGTCGCATAGACTCGCGGTGAAGAATGGACTGGTATTTCTTCAAGAGGGCCAAGCTCTGTTCGATGCTAGTGATCGATTCAAAAGACCTGTTGATGAAAAGCTGCAGATTGTTCTCGAGTTCGCCGATGCGCACATTGAACTCCACATAGTCGCGGTCAAGCTTGTTGCTGTGGAAGTCCAGGAGGTCGTGATTTTTACCACGAAAGGCAGTAATGATGTGGCCGAAAGCCGCGATCAGAAGGTCCATTCCTTCAAGCTTGTGCTCAGCCAACGACTTAAATTGCTGAATGTTGCTGAACATATCAATCAATTTTATGATGCGACGGCAGAACAGGTCGAATTTGCCAAAAATCTGGGTCTCGCTGAAGTCAAACTGCTTACCCTTCGGCATCGTGAGCAGCTTGTCCTTGGTGATACGGTACTGCTCTTGATACATCTCATTCAGTCGGAGACAACTCTCAAGCCTCTCTAGAAGCAGTTCGGGATCCTGTTCCCACATCTTATCGGGGGGATTTTTCCCGTTTAAGGCCAACTTGCAGCTCGAGACCATCTGGTTGGTGATCTTCATGAAGAGCTTTGTCATGCGCTCGGTAGTGTTAAAATACCTCGCAATGGTATGAATCATTTTTAGGGCGTTCATGAGGGCAGGAAGCATCTCAATGATCTGTTCCGGATCCCCGGAATACAGCGGTTCGACGAATCTTTCCAATGTGTTGAGGTACTTGACGTTGTCCTTGGCTTCGTTAGCCGCCTCAGTAATATTCAAATCGATCTGCTTCCACTGCCGCACAAGCGAAAAAACACGCTGCCTGTCAATGTGCACGTCGTCGGGCTGCTTCGTCACAGCTGTGAGAGCAGCTATCACAGACTTACACTGACGGGTCTTGAGTTGATCCGTGATGGAAGTGAGGCGCTGCATCCGACGACGCCAGTACTCAAGCTCCGAATCGGGTCCCGAATCGTTCGTCTCCCATCGCGAACGATCCGAGTCATCAAGATAGTTGTCGATCTTTACGCACCATTCCTCCAAAAGTTCCATATAGTGGGATACCGTAGGAGGATCGCAAGAAGCGGCAGGGCCAAGAGATTCATGGAACGCGTCAGGCTTCCGAAGTTCTAGACCACTGTTGAGCGACTTAAGGTTCTCCCCCAAATTATGCACAAAGGTGTCAACACCCACCATCAACTCATTCTTCTCTTCGTCAGATGCCTTCCCCCATAGGTTGGGGTCCGCGTTGTTCAGCATCGGCCGGTAAAGATGCGTCATAAGAACAGATAGGGACTTCAGGGGATTGTTGATGAGACCAAATGACATTGACGAGTCCGACGACTTTGTCGGGTTAATTCCATGGCGTTGGCGAGTCTTCATAAAAAAAATGGCCTTGCCCTGAATCGATACATCGTGGCCAAGTGTTACTATAATTGGGACGAGTAATAGCACCATATGATAGGCGTGAGGCGAAGCGAGAAGGTGATGAGTGATGGGGTGAGTGGGACTCATTGTACTGAAACTGAGAAGTTATACTTCAGGTAGGATTGTAATGTCAGGCAAAGGGGTTTGGCGTACTTACCGAGCAAGTATCCTATCTCAAGATCACCAGCCATTGCATAGCTATTTAAATCTTCGAATCCAGCGTGTTGATTCGATCCAGACCCTGCCCCACCACCCCCTTCTTTCTTCTCGTCATTCTCTGTCTGAGCGGGTTGAGGGATGTCGGGAATGTCTATGGAACCCGGGGGATAATACGTGAAGATCAACGATTGGATTCCCTCGGGAGAGAAAAGAGAATTCACCCGCTGAAGGATGGTGTCGTGGCGGATCAGGTCTTCCACTAGTTGCTCTGAACCTGGGAGGAGTGCATCCTCCACGCGCTTAATTATGAAACGGTGGCGAGCCTGCAGTGCCATCGTGAAAATAGAAAGTCTCGTGCGCTCTACCTAGAGGTGTGTGCCAGCTTGAGCAATTATCTTTCTTTCTTTCGAGGCAAAGCTCCCTAACTAAATTTGAGCTGCTGTTGAGTGCTTCTCCCAAAAGGATAAAAATAGAATTGCATTTGTGAACTGAATATCCTATTTTTTGAGCATGCCCGCCTTTGCTTCCCAACACGGTGGTATGGGACTCTTTGGACCTGACCCAGAGCACGAAACACGGGTTTTAGCCAGTCTCAGGAAGTTGAGAGTCCAACTTGGGCACAGTGGCAGCAGTGCTATATTTGGCGTGAGGAATTCACTTGCTCACCACCTGACGAGCAGTATCGACAGCGTTGAGTTCGAAAATTGGCTGAGTAAAAATAGGCTCCACTTGTCAGTACATGAGATCGTAAGTGACAGACAGACAACAACCCATAAACTGAGAGGAAATTAGTCTAACAGCAGAGAGGGAAACGGTATTTTGGTCATTTGGGGTACAGAAATCTAACACGCGCATATTTTCACGTTCGCAGGACACTCTCTGTAATTTTTTCGACGTTGACGGAGATGGACATATTCACATTGATTCGTTCATTAAGGGCATGAGGGGAGATCTGAACGAACGCCGGTCTCGTATTGTCAGAAAGGCATACCAACAAGCTGACCCCGAAGGAACCAATTGCATCAGCATAGACGCATTGATGGCATTTTTCAACGCAGGGATGATGCCCGAAGTTCGGCGGGGTACGCTATCGGTGGAAGACGCCAACAGCGAGTTTGTCATGCGTCTGAAGGGGGCAACTGAACGCTCTGAAGTTGACTCCACCATTAGCTTCGACCAATTCCAAGAATACTATACCTGGCTCTCATGCTGCATTATCGATGACGACACCTTTGTGGATACAGTCTCGACAGCATGGAAGGTCAGCGAGATTGATGTTAATCAAGAGAAAATGCAGGTCTGCATTGGCATTCTCAAGGAAACTGCCAACAAGAATAGCAAAGGGGTGGTCGATAGAAGCAAATGCGAACGGGTTATGCGTCTCAGTCTTAGGCAATACGACTTAGAAAACAAGGGAAGCTTAACAATGGAGCAGTTTTTGAAGGGAGTTCATCTCCTGAGCTGCACCATGGATGAGAGCGTTGCCAGTCTTTTCTTTGAAAAGTGGGGTAATGGTGAGGGGTTGCTGGATTACAATGCCATGAGCAGAGCCCTGTTTGTGTAAATGGTTACTAATGTATTAAATATGTGATACGTTTGCTGCTGTTAACCCTATTCTTGTAATTCATGCAACATTACTGCTCAATACTCATTAGTGAAAACGCCTGGCGTTATATATCTGCTGCTGATTCTCCCTTATTTTCAAAACGTCCAAGTTATAACGGTTTGACACCATCCATTCCTTTACCTTTTCATCATCAGCGTGCGGACCAAGCGAACAATAATGATAGTAATCCAATTTAATGCCAAGTTCAAGGGTCATATCCAGGTACCGAATCAGCTCCTCTACAGGGGCGGTTCTCAGGCCGCCGATAATTATTTCAAAGTTCTTTGGTCGCAGTTTGACATTGTTAGCCTCCATCCGTTTTATGTAAGAGTCGAATTCACTCCAGCGGCGTGCCCTGGCCAGAACTGCCAACACACTGCTGTAGGACGTTTCTGACAAGGGACTGTGAATTTCCTCCAATTCATCGAACAATTGAAGTGCCTGATCAGTGCGACGGCGGACTCTCTCCAACCCATCACGGCGAATCCTTCCCCCAAGCAGTCCAATAATGATAGAGTAGCATTTCTCATCGGGCTGCATTCTAGACTTCATCTCATGAAAAATCTCGATTGCTTTCTCCTCAAGGTCGTAGTGTTTTTCAACCTCACTGAGTTCCACTTTACTGAGTTCATAGTTTGGGCCAGTTTTGGTTTTTGGTTTAGGTTTCAGTTTTGCAAGCTCACTAACAATGGTAGAGTAGGCAGAGAAGGACGGTTGCATTCCGTTAACCTTCATCTTCTGGAACAAATGCAAGGCACGGCCATAATTGCCTTTCTTCAACTCGGCAACCATTTCCTCCAATATTGGCGACGACATTGGTGAGGACGAAGACTGCGGGTTCTGACTCTTTTTCTCTGCCAAAATCTTGAAGTCGTCAGAGCAATTCAAAGTGATCCATTTCTTAACCTTCTCATCGTGCACATGATTTCCTAAGCTTGTATAATGAAAGAAATCCAAATCAATGCCAAGTTTTACGGACAAATCGAGGTACCGAATCACTTCCTCAACAGGGGCGGTTCGAAGGCCACTGAAAATTGCTGTAAACATCATAAAGTTGGGTTCGAGGTTGTTGGACTCCATCCGCTTCATGTAAGAGTCAAAATCTCTCCAGCGACCGGCTCTACCGAGAACCTTGAATAGAGTAGAGTAAGCAACGATCCTGGGGTTGAAAAGTTGCGCCATTCCATCGAACAGTTGGATTGCTTCTTCGGTGCGACCGAGATTCCCAAGCAGTTCAACAACGACAGTGTGGCAGATCTCATCAGGCTGCTCTTCAGATTTTTGAAACTCACGGAATACCTCTAGTGCCTTCTCTTGAAGCTCGACTTTTACCTCTCCAAGCTCTTGGTTTTTTGCGAGCCCCGCAATAAGGTTGCAGTAAGTAATAGCGTTTGGCTTCTGTTTGAAATCCTTCATCTCCTGGAAAGTCTCCAAGGCCTGGTCATAGCGCTTGTACCGCAAATAGTTGCAGATTAAACTGGTGTATGTCCGCGTGTTTGGAGCGAGGCTTTCCGTGCGGAGATGCTCCAACCAGAGCAACGCCTCGGAGAAGTGCCCCTTCCTCCCCAGGCCATCAATGATCTTGTTGTAGGTCTGAATGGTGGGCCGTACATCATCATGCTCCATCTTCTTGAACCACTTGATTGCATCCTCGATTTTGTGAGCTCTACTACAGCACAGCACCATCGTGTTGTAACTGTAAACATCTGGCCGAATCTCTAATTCAATCATCCTGTCAAAAAGCATCTCGGCTTTCCCTGTATGCCTTTGCCGTGCATAACAATTCAACATTATGTTGAAGCTCCAAAGATCAGGTTGTAAATCAACTTTTTTGTCATATTCTCCTACGTCACCAAAGAAGCGGGCGAACCTCCTTTCTGCAAGGGAATAGGATTTGCTTTTCACTAAGCGATTTATTGATTCATTGAACAAAATCAGTTTGAGTTCTTTCCCAGTAGCTTTGGTCCCTCTTTTTGTTACTTGTTCTTCAGTTGGATCTTTCACCGCTTCCATACCCTCTCCGACTTCTCCTCTTAGTTGTGTTGTCGACATTTTTGGTATGGTCTGCTTGTCTACAAAACCATTGGACATGAGCTTAGTCACTCTATGACGGCGGTAGGGCAAATAACAATGGGTTATTGGGGGGCTTGGACCCAGATAAGCGCCGATGCTGACAACCATCATGAGTGAAATCATCATATTGAGGCAATCCATAACTTTCAGAAAGTCGACTAGCAGGGGGAATATGAAGAAAAAACGCAGCGGAGAACCTCTACAAGCTTCTTTTGTGACCGAAAATCAACAAAAAAATAGCGTTGTTTAAACAAAAAGGAAGCCAAATTTTACAGGAACTGGAACGGTGAATCGACTTCGCAGAACAAATAAAAACTCAAAACAACACACAAAAACGATTAAAACACGAAAAGATGACTGTAGCTACGCTTTCTAACTCTACCTTTGTCTGGGAAGTAGACTTTAAGGTAAGAAAAAATAAATTACTGCCGAAATCTGCCCCCTTTCAAAATCTTAAAATTCAAGTTGAATCTTGTGAACGGGATAAGTGGATTTTGACACGACAATGCGAGATGTTAAAAATAAGTATCTCATCATTGGTCGAGAATAAGCTCTACTCTCATGTCGTGACATTAAAACTAACAAAATATCTTCTCTAACCCCTCATCGCCACCCTCAAAATGTGCAAAAATAGTCTCCTTCCCAAGGAGCCCCTCCACCCGTCCACCACCGTCTCTCTTCCCGTCCATCTGCACCTCCGCGCACCCTCTCTTCGATATCATCGAAGCTCACATCAGCCTCCCATCTCCGATCAGCCCGGCTTGCTGCCCGGCTTGGCAAGACTAGATCCAAGTTAGGTTCTGACTCCTCCAGGATTGCCGAGGCCCGCCTCTCGAAGGGGCTTGCAATCAGAGAGAGGACCCAGGCAAAGGCAGAAAAGGTTTGGCTCCGCCGCGCGCGCTTCGTGGCTGAGCGAGTCTGCAGGCTGGCCATGCACAATGAAGATGTTAGGGTCAAAAAGGAGCTCAAGAACATCAGAGAGGCTATGAGGATGGAAGGAATCAAGGAAGAAGTTGGTAGGAAAGTAAAGGATGCGAACGAAGAGAGGAGGAAGAGAGAGATCGATAGGACGGCAAGCGTTGGGAGGAAGACGAGGGATAAGATGGAGAGGGGGTCCAGGGCCATTGGGGAAAGGGAGAGGTCGATTCAGGAAAGGGCAGAGAGGGAGGCAAAGAAAGTGGAGGAGGCCAAGGAAAGGAGGGATGAAACCCTTAAGACTAAGATTGACAAGGCAAAGGAGATGGCAAAGTCCCCGGCAAAGTCCCCCCAAAATTGCCCCCCCCTGAGCGCCGAGAAGGCTGCCGAGAAGATGCAAGAGGCCAATATCAGGAGGGAAATCCTCATTGTCCAGCGCGCAGAGCAGGCCGGAATGCACAATGCGATGGTCACCAAGAAAGCCGTCAATTCCTCTCCCACCAAGGGCAAGGGAGGAGGTCAAAGGAGGACGCTCCATTCGCCTGAGAGCCCCTTGTTGCCTGGTGTTGGGACGCTTCCTGTCGAAGGAACCGTCGAGTGAAGAGGGGAAAGATAAAATGTTAACAAAAGTGAGCGGGAAGAAGGAATCGCGCAATAAACTACGAGTTGATGAACAAGGAAGCGCGAACAAGGAAGCGAACGGGTGAATTTATGATTTATGATTTATGATTGAAGCAAGCGAATATATGAGAACCATGTGTGATAAAAATAGCGAATAAAGAAAAGCGAATTGCGAAAAATGACCCCTGAAAGAAAGTCACTTTCATCACTTTAATCAAAAGTCACTCTCCTCCTTCTATTTGCATTATCCCTTCCCCCCCATAGCTCAACATCCCCCCGATCTCCACGATTCCATCCTTCTCCCACCTGTCTACTTCCACTCCAGCCTCCTTGCACCAAAAAGAACAAAGTTCGCTGTACATCTTCAACGCAGCGAGTGGAGAGTCTGGTGTCGGGTCCGCCAATGATGCAGAGGGAGAGTTGCTATTCTTGATAGGAGAGAATTCATGCGCGCGAAGAACTTCCAACACTGCCATTCCATTCTCTCCTTTCTCCCCCTTCCCGCCGGACCCGGCCATGGGGAAGACATCGAAAATAAAACTCTCGAGCTTAACTCCGTTGACCTCCTCCGGCTTCACAGTGAAACCGCCACAGGGCGACAAGTAGGGGATTTTCTTTTTGGCAACGTGGAAGATTTGCTTGAGGTTCTTCCTGATGACAGTATCCAAAAATTCGACAGTCAAAAAGTGGTTGCAAATATTCCCAGCGCCGTACACCAATCTCCCCTTCTCATCCTTCAACTCCTTCATTGTGGCGTCCATATCACTGTACTCAATAACTTGAGGACGTTGTGTATTGGTGTCCTCCACAACAACTCCCACTTTCTCCGAAGCATCACGTTTCCAGAGGACTTTGTTCCCCACTGAAACTCCCAGGTCAACGCAATATCCTACAAAAATGGGATCAGCAACCTTGACAAGCACATTGTCCACTGCAAATATATGCAGGTACTCAACCCCGCGCGCCTTCATGTCTTCCAGGGACCCAGAGGATATCAAAGCTGGATAAATTCCGCCGTTGCCATCAGGTGCCACTGCCACTTCAGATTTGCTCGTCATTATTATCTTGCCGTCGGTGGTCAGGCAGGGGAGAACACCCTGCTGAAAAAATACCACGGAGCTCGGGGGCAGACCAAAGTAGTCGTTGGATTTGAAAATTTCCAAGTGCTGAGAGTGGTTCAGTGGGGAAGTCATAATGTACCATGTTATTTGGGATTTTGTTTTCGGGGATATCTCCTCACCACCCTCCCCTACAACCTCATCATCAGCCTCGTGCGCCAATTCCACTAGTTTTCTGGATTTCTCAATCATTATCTCAAATAGGCACTTGCCGCTGGGTAGACCAATATCAAAAGCTCCCTTGGGTCCATCAAAACCAAGCCTTGTACCCTGCCCTCCCGAAAGCAGAACGCAGGCAACTTTATTTTCCCGAATGGCTTTTAATCCAATCGATCGGTGTTTAGCTATGATAGAGGCAGTGGTGTCTGTGGCTGGATTCGGGTAGGAGGATGAAGTTGAACCGGTGAAAGGGCGAAAGCTGGTATCTGAGGGATTCACAGGAGGAGTACTCATAACGGTAGTGAAAAGGTCATCTAGAGCCGTCAGATCAATCTTTGAAAGAGTCGAGTCCAGGGAGCTCTTTTCTTCCGAGGAAAGAGAGTCGTAGTGGCCGAATACATGCTGCTGGTTATGAGCAGTGTAACGAGAGACTTGTTCATTGTGAAATCTTTGGTCAGGTGAACTTTGGAGGCGCGATGATTGGTCGTCTACAGACTCCATGATAAGCTCTGTAGGCGATAGGCTTCGTAAACTCCCAGTGAACCACTGAATGGACAGTGCCTAGCGGTATTAGACAAACCAAGGAGCACTTGTGGTGTGTCGCTAAAGTGGCAACTAATGGCTTAGTGCAGGTAATTGAATATCACTCGAGCAACTACAACACTAAACTACGTCTATCAAAGCTCAAAATAATTAAACAGTCCTCTAGTAGTAAATACTCTGTCAACTTTGTTGCTGGGCCCATTTTTGCAAAAAAGTGGTCGTTGGTGATTCTGAACCAAAAAAGAAAGTTTAAATAAGGTGAGGATTAATTAAGCGTCTGATGAGGTGGCGAAATGCGTAGGGGTGGTATATTGACTCCCGAAATTGTTCAAGAATCTCTCTACCCTGCAAAAGATAGTTGTCGAGATTCGAAGAGGACGATTGTATTTGAGGCTACGGGACAGGCAGGGATTAAATTCTGGCACAGTTCGTCTTTTCACAACCCTTGAATACACATTTATGACCGCAGAAACACGCAAAAATTAAACACTAACCCCTTATTTCAGCGTAGGCTACACAAACGACTACAAAAATGTTCGGCGCCGGTTACCACGAGACTGCCCGGGGCAACGACCGCCAATCGATGGCAGCATCCAAAAAGCAGGAACAGACCTACTCGTTCCCCATGCTAAAATCCGGCGAGATCTTGCAGTGCATGGGAGAGCTTCAAATTCCTCTCACCGAGGCGGAGCTTATGGCGCCAGAGAAGAACAAGGGGGAGATTAGGAGGGCATTCCAGCACTTGGTTGAGCTGTGTACCGGGATTACGAGAGAAGAGATGAGCCAACCGGCTTTCAGTGGCCTTAGTGCCTTGAACTATCCTGAGCTTCACGAAGGTGAGTGGCTTGAGGTGGCTTCTTGTGAAAAAAAAAAGAAGTTTTTTACTTTTTGCGTTTGTGCGCGCTATGAGAGAGAGAGAGAACGTTAACTTTTATTGTTCATGTCATCGGCTTCCGACTTTGCGTCGACGTCGGACTCTGCGCCCACAACACGCGAATACCACTGAAAACCTGACAATAATGACTAACAAAACAAATTCCACAATATGTCAATGACCTGACAAACTGACGGTGATGGTGATTTGATGCCCAACTATAACAGACTCAATCCCTGAGCTTGCCTTCCTCCGAGCCTGCACCAGGATGATGACGACCTGTGGTATCCCCGACTTCGGCATCAAGGACATCGTCCAGCCAAATAGCAAGAGGCTCCGCCGCCAGCTCTCCGGAATCATCAATTTTGCCAAATTCCGCGAGGAGAGGCTGCAGATGTACGGGGAGCTGAATGCCAACAGGGAGGAGATTCTGGACAGTGTCAAGGCGCTGCAAGAGGAAAACGACAGGCTTGCTAACCAACACGAGGAGCTGAAGCAGCAGACCGCCCAGGAAAAGAAGGTTATCGAGAGTTTTGAGGAGGAGTGCCGTGACATTGAGGGTCAGGTGAGTGAAGTGGGCAGAACAGACAAAATGCTCAGACAATGATTACACCATCGCTAACGAAATAACTTATGCGACCACTTATGCGATCACTTATGCAATCTTTTACGCAAAACACTCAAAACTACACCAGATCGGAGTTTTGAACAAGGAGCAGGCTGCGATCCGCCATGAGTCCGGAGAGCTGAAGAAGAAGGCCAATGAACTCAAGGATAAGAACGCCACCATCGCTTTGAGCATCCAGGAGGGCCAAGCTGACGACAAAAAGTTCAGCACGCAGATTGTGCAGTCCCCAGAGCGCGTCAAGCGGCAAATGGCCGACGCCAACGATCGACTGGAGCTCGAGAAAAAGGAAGCAGCCGAGGCCGAGAAGAATGCCATTGAAATCAAGGTAAAAACCCAAAACATCTCTAAGGCGGACGTCGCCATTGCAGGGGCCGTGAAGGGACTCGAGGAGACTGCCACCGAGCTTTCTAAGCAGAAATCTACACAAGAAGAGATCAGGCAGACAGAAGAAAGCATCAACGCCAACAAGGAGAACACCGAAAAGTGCAATGTTGCCATTGACGACAGTTCCCGAGTCGTGGAGAAATTTGAGAACAAGATCACCTACCTCCGGAGCCAGGCCAAGACCAAGACGGCCGAGGCCCAGTCCGCCCTCGATACCACCCAGACGGAGCTCCTTGCCGTGGAGAAGGACCGCCGGGACGGGAACGCCAAGATTGAGGCAAGCGAGCAGGCCAAGAGAAAGATTGAGCAGGCTATTGAGGAGGAAAAGGAGAGGACTGAGGGGGAAATCGCTGACATGATCCAGAACTACAAGAGCATGGAAAAAGTGGTGCTGCAGAACCAAGAAAAACTCATGAGCGCCATCGCCTGCTGAGTTAGGCCTGAGATGACCGCATGTAAGGGGTCTGTACCTATATTTGTATTGAGACAGAGAGACGAAAGTGAAAAATAACGACAGCATGACAATGACGAAAAAAAAAAAATGAAAATGACAAAAATATTGGCGCAGGTGTGAAACGACCCGCAGCTTTACAACACAACACTGTCACTTTGTTTATTACCTTCATGTACAGTTAGTTCATCATCTTTTACGAATGGCTGACTTACAACCATCCGTTGGCCGGTGATTTATCGAGCCTGTCAGCCGTCTGCCCTCCATAAACTCCATCCTCATCGATGGGGTCATCGGGATTAGCAGCATTCCACACAATCTGGAACGCTCTCAGCGCTTCCTTATCCAATTGCTGATTACCACTCGAGTAGGAAAAATGATTGGCATCATTATTTCCACCCCAAGTCCAACCAAATTCTATCATCGCCGTCCGCCAAAAGGAATAATCTTGAATTTCTACCCCCAGGCCTCCCTCATGACTGCTAGTTCCCGGCACATTCGTCGGGGTAGGATTACAGTGTGAATACCTACTCGAGTAAAAATACCATATCCTCCTCATGTATTGTTGCGCTGGGCTCCTCCAGCAGCTTGTGACGAAAATGGGAGATCCAGCGCTATTAGCCGTTCTTTCTAAGCTTGCCTTGGCCTCCTCTTGAAGATACGGGAAGAGATAATCAGATTGTTTAATGACACTTGTATCTGTTGTTAAGGAGACAAGTGGTGTTCCACCCACCAGAGCCTGGAATTTTGCCCAGATCTGCTCGCTTAGGCCGACGGCAAGGTCCTCATTGCAAGTTCCACCGTTGGCCAAGAGCCCTTGCTCAATGGCCGCTCCGACTGTCAAGCAATTCGGGTCGCGGGCAGAGACTGGGTTGCAGGGAGGGAATTCCACTGTTGGGGATGAACTGGGGGCAGAAGAAGGGGCGGAGGAAGGCGGGGAACTAGGAGCTCTGCTGGGAGCAGAGGTGGGAATGGCACTGGGAACGGCAGTGGGAGCGGAGCTAGGAGCACTGGTTGGAGCCGAGCTAGGAGCGGCAGTCGGGGCACCACTCGGCTCGTTAGTAGCAGCTCTACTGGGCGCTGCACTGGGCGCTGCACTGGGCGCTGCACTGTGTGCTGCACTGGGCGCTGCACTGGGTGCTGCACTGGGCGCTGCACTGGGCGCTGCACTCGGCGCTGCACTCGGCGCTGCACTGGGTGCTGCACTGGGAGCACTTGTTGGTGCCTGAGTTGCCGGCAAACAGACATTGTTATCTTGTTGGCACCTGTTGCTCTCGCAGTCTGCGCCGACCAAACAAGACATACCAACATCACACTTGGGACAATCGGGACCTCCACAATCGATGTCGGTCTCTTGTCCATTACGCTCCGAGTCTGTGCACGCAATTGCAGTTGGCTCATTTGAAGGCGGCAGTGAGGGGAAGCTTGAAGGCTGCAACGAGGGCTGTGAAGTCGGAAGGGATGATGGTAAGGAGGTGGGTAATGCGCTCGGCTGGGATGTCATACCCTCACCCGTAGGTGCCGAAGATGGAGCTGACGATGGCGCGTTCGTGGCCTCAGCGGGGGGGTTATTTTTGTAGTCGATACAACTTGGACAATTGCAAAACGAATCACCGACCCCGCACCAACCAGAGACCCCGCAACAATACAGTCCCGAGTTAGGGTTGCATTGGTACGGTTGTCCGTCCGACATGGGGTTGCTAGGACCACAGGTACCAGTAGGGTTCCACATCGGTACTGCACTGGGGGCGGGTGACACAGAGGGCATAGATGATGGCGAAGAACTGGGAGAGCTGCTAGGTGGGGAGCTGCTAGGTGGGAGGCTGGGAGCGTCGGAAGGAAAGAAACTACTAGGGGCAGAGGAAGGAAATTCAGAAGAATGACCAGATGGGCTAATCGTCGGAAACTCCGTCCGAGGCGGGCGCTGATCGTCGTTCCCGCCACCGCCATTATTCGAACTATCATCGTCATCACCATCGCCGCCATTGCCATCTACAGATCTGGAGTTCTGATCCTCATTTTCCCCGTTAAAAGGTAAATCAACCCCAAACGCATCCTCCACCACCCCACTAAAACCGCCGACATCCAAGATCATGAGAAATAGCATCAAGAACATGATCAAGAGCGAAACTTGTCCGCAAACCTTGAACGGATCGCTTGGAGCATCGTAATCAATAGACTCATCTGAATCGATGTCGTCCCCCTCGTTCCTCTGTCGTCCGTAGCCAGAGCTGCGTCTGCGATCCTTGCGGCTCCGTCTTTGCCGCCGTTCCCTCCGCCTCGAGTCCTCGTCCTCGTAAGATCCTTCCTCAACATCCATGGGCTCCATGCCCGTCTTGATACGACCATGTGCTGGGGGAGGGGGAGGTCGAGGATCATCCCCGATTTCCTCTTTGTACCCTCCGTGATCACCTTTCTTCTTCTTCTTCTTCTTTCCCGGAGGTGGTGGGGGCTGCTTTTTCTTTCTGAAGGAATTTGTTAACCCAGCCATTGGGTTGGACATCCCCCAACGCATACTATCGGTCTTTGCGTTGAAGTAGAAGTCGCGCCCGGACTTGGTTTTGGAGTGAACCCAGCTCATCGTAAGGCGAGGAGTAAAGTTATCCCCCGTAGTCGTTGATATTCAGTGGACTATAGTAAAAGTTAGATGTGGGGATCCTGGATGTTGCAGAAGGTTAGAATGGTAAATCAACCTTTAAATGCTGCAGCTCGAAAGCGAACTAGTTTTTCCCGGTATCAGTGGTTTACATATATGGCAGGGAACTTTGGATGGAGAGAGTACAACAGGTTGATTTTGTTTGCTTTGCAACCAAAAATAAAATTATCGAGCTCCGTTTTCGGTCTGCCTAGCCACACAGTGAATGGATCAGAGTTCCCTAGTTTTCATGGAAATCCTAGCTTCTAAACACCTACGCTCCTCATTTAAGTATCTACATAAACTACACCATCGCTACCGCTCGAGATACTCTTCCCCGCATCTTCGTCTTCCGAAGAGCTGAGGAAATGGCTAGTACCGCCAACACTCCTCTCCTCGCCCTGCTGGTTGTCGTCATCCGAACTTGATCCGCTTGACGACGAAGAAGAGTACTCCTTCTTCCTTCTCTTCTTCTTCTTCTTCTTCTCTTTCTTGCTTTTTTTTTTTTTCTTGCTTCTCTCCTTCTTATCCTTCTTGTATTTTCGCTTTTCCTTCTTAACTTTGTGAGGCTTCTTCTTCTTCTCTCTGTCATCCTTTTTCTTCCTCTTCTTCTCCTCGCTGTCTTCCTCGCCTTCCCCTCCCTTCTCTCCCATCATCACTGCGATAACCGCGCCGCTGAGTCCTGTTTTACGTGCCATTTCAAGGTGCTCCTCACTCAACCCTTTCCCTTTCTTCTCTCCTCCAATGGCCATCTCCCTCCCCTCCTCTAGCCCTCTCTTGTACTCCTGCTCCATCTCCTCCCTCGACTTCTCCGCGACTTTCCCTCCCTTCACCTTCCCGAGCTGGCTCCCAATCAATCTATCATAAGCCGAGTTCATGAGATCAGAACCGATTGCCGTCAGCTTCTTCTTCCGTTCAATCTCTCGGGGGTCCTGGAAACGCTTTGTGTTGTTGAAGCTGGAGCTCATCCTTCAATAGTTCCAGGGATGAAGACGACGAACCCAACGGAACCTATTGGCTATATGCTTGCGCAAAAGAGATTCGTGCGAGCAGTGCAAGCAGGGGGGTGCACGTGGGGGTTCGGAAGAGAGAAACCTTGCTTGCCAGGTTTTGTTGGACAGCAGGACAGGGGACGGGTGGGAAAGACCGGCTTTGAAGGAGAGCCCCCCTAGGGAGATATTATTACAGCGTGGCCACAAAAACAGGGGTAAGCGACAGCTGCCGGGTGTGAAATTGGGTGTAGGTAAAAGTTTGAGATGAAATTTGCAAAATAACAGAGACTCAGTTGTTTGCTGTCATTGCACATTAAATCCTAGATCGAGCAGCCCTTAATTCTCTGTTATATCCCTCGAGAAGACTATTTGTCCAATCGCCGCTGCATACCGAACACAAACGACCAACCTGAAACAGGCAATCTCTCCTCTCTCACAATGGCCCTTGCATTCAGGCACAAGCTGGAGCTCTCCTTGTTAGCGATCTTCATTATCTTCGCCTTTGCGTCGTACGAGGAGTACTCAGTAACGTGGATGCAGGTGAGTCATCGGTTGGGAGTGGGCAGTCTTTGGGCTTGCTTATATGCTCAGTGCCGAGTTTACAATGCTTGCTGGGGGTTTATTTTAGTGGATGTGGGAGTAAACAGAGGCCCCTCGTGTAAGCGCTTTGCGTGTGCGGGATGGATAAGTGCTGCCGAGTGGGTGTTCTTTGCCTTCTCAATACTAACTGGTTGCCATTTTCCAATCTCCTTCCATTCTTTCCACTTTTCCTCCCATTCATTCCGTTCATTCCGTTCATTCCGTTCATTCCGTTCATTCCGTTCATTCCGTTCATTTCGATCAACACCAATATTACTTACATCGCGCACCGAACTGCACCAATCGTACCAATTGTACCAATAATACCACGCTTCTGCAATCGCCTTATAGTGGACAACGTTAGTCCTTTTCATTGGCCTCACCTTCATCTTCGACATTGCATTCACGGACGAATCTTCGTTTGTATTTGACCCTGACGCGGATAACTGGAGAAGGAAGACGGAGAAGCGGTCATAATGAATACGGAATGTAGGTGTTTTGCAGAAAAACTTCATTAAGTCTGATTATTTCGTTCCTTATTCTCCATCCTTTGATCTATGTATCATTCATACTCCATTGATCCACAAGACGGACAGAATTTGCAGTAGATGACGGAGGTGCCACATTCTATGCAGAAGGAAATCATTGGAACCTTCCTTTGTCACAAATCGATTAATAATAATAATTGTTATGTACAAAAAAGTAGAACACATTTCGCATTCGGTCCTGACACAGCACAGATCAGAAGATTTCATCAATACCTGATCATAATGGTAGTTAAATTGAGTATTTTTTGTCAAACTTGTTGACGAACGAACGACGAAACGACGAAACGGGGACGGACGAAGGGAAATAGGAAGAAAAAGAGTTGCAAAGCAGGAAGAGACATTTATACACAATGCGACCGATTGTGTCTTCTTCCCATCTTCCCAAAGTTATCGTTGCTTTCCTCATTTTCTGGATGCTGATCAGCCTGAACATATTCTTGTCAATTTCAGAGCAACACAGAGCAGATATAAATTTTGGAGCAGGAGGAGGGCAAAGTGTCATCCAACCGTATGTAACTTCTGCCCACAAGCGTGACGATCGGGGAAGACCAAACTTGACATTGTTTAGGATAGGCCGAGCGAGTGTTCTCGCTCAAGAACAAAGAGCAGCGGAGGCAGCAAAGTTGCTAGGTGTGACAACTGTTGTTCTCGATTCTTCATGTCCTCCCGGCGAAGGAGCACAACAAAGCTCCGATTCGTGTTGGAAACTTGGCTGTGCGGCTAATACGTATGGCCACGACACAATATTATGCGTCCAGGAGGCGATCCGTCGCTGGTACAAGGAAAACAAATTTGAGGTGTTCGGGCATCAGGGCGGGCAAGGCGAATACATTGCGCTGGTCAATGGCGACATATACCTGCCTGCTAACCTTCCGACCGTGCTAATGGAAATTCTTGGCTCTTCTAGTCTCGCCAATGTCGGGGTCGGAAGATCAGACGTGAATGACAAAGTCCTGCTTGTCGGAAACAGGACGAACTATCTCTGTGACGAAAAGTATCAACCAGTTGAAGAATTAGGAAGTCAGGGGAAATTCGGTCTAGACTACTTTGTGATGCCCGCTTTATCGTTTCTAGAGAAACGATTGCCTCCCTTCCTCCTCGGTGTCTACCGCTGGGATAACTATTTGCTGCAGATTCACATAAAATCTCCCTCTGTTGTAACTCTGGAAGTTTCTGACGTCGTACATATAAAACATTGTGTCAAAGCTAATAATGCCGAAGACCACACGGCACGCAACGGAGCCAATTTCAACAACAAGCTCGTCTTTGGCGTTTCCGGTCGGGGCTATCGCAGCGGGAATATAGGCGGCGTAGAAGGTAGGGTATTCTCAGGGGGAGGAAAAGAAGGAAGTGACACAATGTCCATAAAAACGAATCCAAACATAATGTCAAACATCGTGACTTCGGTCCTCCAAAGATCAAACGACAGACTGCTGGTGATGCTGCTTTACATCAACTATGTAGATGGAAAAGACGTATCGCTTGTGGAAAACTGGCTTTGCCGTTACAAGACCGTGCACGGACCAGAGGTAGTGGTCATACTTGAGAGCGACAACAAAGAAGTCAAAGTACTCCTTGACGAACAAAATATCTTGTACATTGGGAAGGATACGATGGCTCCCGCTGCTCTCCTCCATCATTTGACGAGCTATGGCGTGTCTTATTTAATTTCGAATCCAAAGCAGCTTTGGTTCCGGTCTCCTGAGCAGGTAATCAATTGGGATTGTGACGTCATGTTCAGCGAGATGGAAGGCAAGACACCTGTTTTTGTCAAATCGACAAACAAAAACGAGGGGCGGTTACGGATAATCGACTCAAGAGGCAATAAACGAAAAAAATGCACGAAATACACGGATACATTATTGACAAGTTGTCTTCCCAATGTTGGATCTTGCCAGTTGAGCGACAAAGTAGTCATGTCACACAAAACCTATTTCGAACGGGGAGGGTACGGTACTCCTGATTTGATCGCAGCCGTTAACGGAGTAGGAACCAAGGAAGCGAGGAAGGAGGGGAAGGCCATGTGGATGGTGAAAGACGGATACGGAGTCGGGGTGGGGGGGGGCAATCAAGGATGCAGATCTAGAGCGGAATTGACTCCAGGGGCTGTCGAGGACGAAGACAGCTTAGGAGAGGTGAGTCAGGGGTCAGATTGGAAATTCGACGACATAGAGAGAGGGGAAATGGAAGATTTAGTACACTCCACCGTGGTTTTATTTATCACCGCCACTGAGGAAAAAGGCGGGCTCAATTCCGCCTACAATCTCCTGCAAGAACTTGAGGAAGGTCTCTTCGACTTGATAAGAAAGGGACGAGTCAGGGTGAATTTTGACGTGGTATGTGGCATCGATTTCGATGGAAACACGATTAATGATAGCGGTCAGTATATCTGGCCTTTCGGTGATATCTCCTACGTGCACCTTGGGGGGAACAGAGATGTGGATTTACTCTGGTATATAGGAACAGGTTTCACCGGGTTGGGCGTATCTTTGCCTGCAAATTACACGTTGGGGCCAAAAAGACATAATTTTTGGTATAAGATCATGAAAGTTTCCCTCACCCGAAGTGGGAAATATAGACAGGGGAAAGAGTTCGAACTAGCAGCAGAAGGAGTAGCACATAATGAAGGATTTCAGGTGCGACCCACAGGAAATTTCCTCTTAATTGAGCCAGCCAAGTAGAGAGTAAGGACTTGCGAAATACAGATAAGATGTTGAGAGAGTAGGTATTTAAGAGCAAAGAAACATTGCAAGTATACCTAGATCGATTTTTTATTATTGCAACTAAAAAAATACGTAATTTATGCGTATGAAACTGGTCCAAATTTAGCTGTGCTTAGTCTCCACTCAGAAATAAGTGGTCCTCTCACCCCCTTTTCTCCCCATTTCATTTCCTCTCTCTCTCTCAGAAATACACAACAACATTACGGTATTTCTCCATCCCATTCCCCAATAACAATTTCTCTCTCTTAGGCGGTGTGTGGCCCACACCTGTCCCATCACCATTAACAACATACGCGACTTACAGTCCGCATATTTAACAAGGGAGTAGGGAGTAGGGAGTAGGGAGTAGGGAGTAGGGAGTAGGGAGTAGGGAGTAGGGAGTAGGGAGTAGGGAGTAGGGAGTAGGGAGTAGGGAGTAGGGAGTAGGGAG